>OEFA01000001.1_pt1 | contig 107843 bp, 89 predicted proteins | sample 1495601 | NCBI WGS metagenome assembly OEFA01 (sample SAMN02324081, study PRJEB22366) | human gut metagenome | biome: human | place: Canada: Ontario | collected 2010-10
CGACTATCGGCATACTTTCGGGCAATAGTCACGGTGTCATCCGTGCTCACTCCGTCCATAATTATATGTTCATATCGGTCGCATGACTGCACCGCCACGCTTTGCATTGTACGGCCAAGCGTAGTAGAAGCATTGTAAGTTACTGTGATAATGCTGAATAACGGAGTCTTGTAATCCATAATGAGTAGATGGTGTGAACTATCGGCCGTTGTGTCTATGTACGGCACATCCGTCCAAAAACGCCCGAAAGTTACAAAAAAAAAATGCTCCGACAAAACGCCCTGGCTTGTTGGTTTTTAGAAGAATTTGGCCGACTATTGTGAAAATATCTTTTGGCAGATTAAAAAAAAATCGCCAACTTTGCAATCCACGTTATGCGCCTGCAGCGTCAGCCATCTTTCGCCGCAGGTAGATATTTCTGCAAAATACGGGTCTACCACTTAACTGATTATGAACAAACCGGGCAGCCATACGCCACTATGGGAAGATTGTCTTACGCTAATCCGTAAAGAAGTTAGCGCAAGCGAGTATGACCTATGGTTCAAGGACATCAGCGAAGTGAGCCACGTCGGCAATGACCTTAAACTGATGGTCCCGACGCCGTTGTTTGCCGAGCATATAGAAGCCAACTATCTTGACATCATAGGGCCTATACTGCACCGAGTATACGGCCCGGACGTACAATTGCACTACCTGTTCAATGTCGTAAGCAAAGAGCCTGACACGCAAGTGGACGTGGCCAGCACACCGCGAAGCAAGGCTGTAACTACGCCGGCAGTGGCCAATCCCTTTGCGCCACGACCTGTCGGTTCGGTAGACCCACAGCTCAACCCTCGGTTTACTTTCGAGAATTATTGTGTGTCGTCATCGAACAAAAACGCCCTGATCATAGCCGAGTCTTTAGCCAACGACCCGCAGGTCAAGACGTTCAATCCCCTCTTTATTTTCGGAGACACCGGCGTGGGCAAGACCCACCTTATCCAAGCCATAGGCATACGCCTCAAAGAACGTTTCCCCGACATGAGGGTGGTATACCTTACCTCGCGCACCTTCCAGAGCCAGTTCACTACAGCTCACATGCGTGGCGAGACCAACCAGTTCTTCAATTTCTATCAGAGTATAGACACCCTTATTGTAGACGACATCCAGGACTTGAACGACAAGCCCAAAACGCAAAACATGTTCTACAATATATTCAATTATCTGCATCTCAACAACAAACAGATTGTACTGTCTTCGGACCGTGCGCCCGCAGATATGAAAGGTTTTGAAGCGCGTATGCTCGGCCGCTTCAAGTGGGGTATTTCCGTACGTCTCGAGCGTCCGGATCTGCAATTGCGTCGACACATACTCAGCCAAAAAGCTGCAAGCGAAGGCATTGAATTGCCGGACGATGTGATGACTTATATAGCCAATAACGTCACCGACAGCATCCGTGACATTGAGGGCGTGATGACATCGATAGTGGCACGTGCGACTTTCTGTAACATCCCGGTGTCCCTGGAATTGGCTCGCAACGTCGTGGGCAATGCCATACGCACCACTCGGCGCAGCACCGAATTTGATGATGTGCTTCGCGAAGTGTGCTCATACTACAACTTGGAACAGAGTTTGGTATTTACCTCCTCGCGCAAGCGCGAAATTTCGGATGCACGCCAGATGGTGATGTACCTGGCCAAACAGCTTGCCAAGATGTCATTCAAGGCCATAGGACAACGTTTAGGTCGCAGCCATGCCACGGTGCTATACGGGTGTCGACAAATCGAAGAACGTATACCATACGAGAAACAATTGCAAGAGGCTTCCGACACTATCACCAAGACATTATTGTCTTAGACGTGCGGTATTCGTACTCTCCCATATTTTAGCATTACCGGAGGCGAATTGTTCGCCTTTTTTTTGTGTGTACGCGCATAATCACTACCTTTGTCCACAAATAACATAAGTCCACATATTATACCATGCTACTATTCATTGCAAAAAGACATATAGGGCTCGAACTTTCCGAACAGGCTCATTTGGCCGTACAGGCCGGATGTGGATGGATACAGGTTTGCATCGATGATATTCCCGACCAGGACGCCCGCGCCCAATTGTCAGTCATCGCAAACGAATGTCGTGAGCAAGGCGTCATTCTAACCATAGAAGACAACCCCGAGTTGGCCGCTGAAATGGGCGTACACGGCGTATATATATCTGAGTCATCGACCAATGCACGCGCTTTGCGCGAAAAACTTGGAGCCGAGGCCATCATCGGTATTGCTGCGGCATCGGCATCATCTGTCGGTACTTTGGCCGCCCTTGATATTGATTATGTTACCATACCGACAGACACGGGCGTAGACGAGGCTGCGGCCTTTGTAAAAACAGTGCGCGATGCCGGCGTCAATACGCCCATTGTCGCTGTCGGGGCATTTGCTGCCGCTAACATCCGAGCTATGATTGCTGCCGGGGTCAACGGCTTTGCTCTTTCGCTGGAAGACATAGGATCCTCATCCGATGCGGTACGGGCCATCGATTGCATATTGTCTACAATAAATACCGTCACGAAAAAAGTCGAATGATGCGCTTGGGACGCAAGCATCCATAAACCAATTGACTATGCTTCATTGTTTTATGCCCCGGTCCTACGAATGAAGACCTCTTTATCTTCCATATTATTACGTGTTGCCTTGCCCGTATTGATCGGCTTGGGCGTCACGGCATGGCTCTTTGCCGATGAATTCGGGGGCAAAGCTTTAGATGCCATAGACTGGAATGTGCAAATGCTTGTCGGATTTGCGCTTGCCTGCGTATTTGTGGTCGGACGAGACTTTGGCTTAACGTGGCGTTTTCACACGATTGCACACCCGCAATTGACGTGGCGTCGGTCAGTGCGCGTCGATTTAATGTGCGCCTTCACTTCGGCCATAACCCCGTCTGCTGTCGGAGGTAGCGCCTTGGCTGTGTTTTATCTCAATCGAGAGGGAGTATCTCTGGGCAAAGCCGCAACACTGACACTTACCACACTGCTGATGGACGAGATGTTTTTCGTGGTATTTTGTCCTGTGATACTGTTATTGATACCAAATGACCTCTTGTTTGCCCAAGGCACAGTAGATGCCGGCTTTATGTTGGGTGTGCGTATAGTCTTTTGGATAGTGTACGCCGGCATAGTGGTATACACAGCGTTATTGTTTATGGGCATAATTGCATGGCCCGAAGCAGTGGCTCGATTCATCAAAAAGGCTTTTGGCCGGCGCATATTGCGCCGATGGAGAAGAAGCGCCTACGAAATGGCCGACAATATGGTGACTACATCACGCCAATTGCGCCAACGTTCGATGCGCTGGTGGCTCAATGTGTTTTTTGCCACTGTTGTATCATGGTTTTCACGATATTTGGTGGTCAATGCCTTATTTTGGGGCTTCTGTCCCGATGCATCCGGATGGCTGGTATTCGGCCGCCAATTTGTAATATGGGTCTTGCTCATGGTTTCCCCTACCCCGGGCGGCAGCGGTATTTCCGAAGTGATTTTCGCCACCTATTACGGCGATCTTGTCGGCAGCCCGCAGATGGCCCTGATGATGGCTCTGGCTTGGCGATTGATCAGCTATTACATATACCTCGTGGCCGGATCGCTGATACTACCATCGTATTTTGGAAAAAAGAAAATGCGACCGAGCGGCGAAACCATGCCTTAGCATAGCATTAAACTGCCTATTCAAGAATTTTAAGAACAACACAAATACCGAACACCGATATGTTTTCATCGATATCCAACCAATGTTTTGCCGTGATACCGGCACGATACGCATCGACACGCTTTCCGGGCAAGCCCTTGGCTATGCTGGGCACTTGCCCCGTCATCGAGCATGTATGGCGTCGTGTCTCTAAGGTTTTTGGAGACAATGTAGCCGTGGCCACAGACGACACTCGCATAGCAGACTGCGTCACCGGCTTTGGCGGACGAGTTGTAATGACGTCCATCGACCACCATAGCGGCACAGATCGCTGCCGCGAGGCTGTAGAGCTTCTCGGGGTGACACAAAATGTCATTGTAAATATCCAGGGCGATGAACCTTTCGTAGACACCGGTTCGCTGATGGCTTTGGCCGGATGTTTCGAGCGCGAAGACGTGGACATCGCCACCTTGGCGCGGCCGTTGCCGGCTTCGACACCATACGAAACCATTGCTGACCCGGCACTTGTAAAAGTCGTAATATCACAGGTAAACACTGCTATGTATTTTTCGCGTTGGCCCATACCTTTCTGCCGCGGAATCGAGCAAAATAGCTGGACGAAGGCCACGACTTATTACGGACATGTGGGTGTGTATGCTTATCGACACGATGTTTTACGCCGTCTTGCATCATTGCCTCAATCGCCGTTAGAGCGTGCCGAGTCATTGGAACAGCTCCGATGGCTGCAAAACGGATACACTATAGCTGTCGCATACACCAATACCAATACTATCGGCATTGACACGCCGGAAGATTTGGAGGCTGCACGCCTATTTTTAGAACAAAATCCCGAAACTGATGCTTGACAGAAAGACGCCGCCATCGGTGCGCGAATTCGACTCTCTTGCCATCCCGAGCATCGAAACAGCTAAAATATGTGAGGGTGTCACACTGTGTTCCTACAATCGTCCGAAGTGCGGCATACTTCGTGTGAACGTGTTTTGGAATGCCGGTGACGCCAATCTTCCGGTCAGGGGTGCGGCGTCTTTTGTTGCGCCCATGCTTTGCGATGGCACGCAAAGCCATACGGGAGAAGCCATTGCGCAGATATTTGATTTCAACGGCGTATCACTCAGACCGATAGGCAATGCAAAATATACAGGCATCGGCATTTTGGGCGAAACAGACAAGGTTTTGGCACTACTGCCGCTGTTGTCCGATATGATTTTGACGCCAACTTTTCCGGACGGGGCATTCGAGGCACAACATCGCACGCGACTTGCTAATATACGTACGGCATTGACCAAGCCTTCATATGTCGCATCTTGTCTCTCTGCCGAATTATCATATGGTCCCGACCATCCTTATATGCTGCCCGTAACGGCCGAACAATGCGAGGCTGTCTCAGTCGCGGATGTACGCCGTTGTCATTATGAAGGCATCACCCACCACTCTATACATGTATTTGTAACGGGTGACTTGGATTGTGTATCAGATGCACGCAGCATTGTGGCGTCCTTTGCAAGTGGATTGAAGCCTGCCTCGGTGGAATCGTTTGTAGATATACCGCCATCGCCGCAACCGCCGCAGATACGTGTCGAACATTTGCCGCATACTATCCAAAGTGCCATTTGCGCCTCCATACCGGCTATAGGACGTCAGCATCCCGACTATGTGGACTTGCGTCATGCCGTAATTGCACTTGGCGGATACTTCGGCAGCCGATTGATGACCAATATTCGCGAGTGTAAAGGCCTTACGTACGGCATAGGTGCGGCCCTCATAGGAGTACGCAAGTCCGGCATGGTGCAAATTTCGGCCCAATGCGATACCGAATACACTGATACAGTCGTCGAAGAAATACGCAATGAATTGAAATTACTCGCTTCCGAACCTATGTGCGAGGACGAAATGACGCGGTTGCGTCGGGACGTAATGTCGACACTGGCCACAACATTGGATACGCCTCTGTCAATCATGGATTACTATGAATCCGCTCTTTTGGCCGGCATCCTGAACGGATACTACGCCGCTCAAGTACGCAGCATTACATCTATGACCCCCGAGCGATTATGTCGGCTTGCAGCTTGTTATCTGCATCCCGAAGAATTACGTATAGCTATAGCCACAATATAGGCCGACATACATTTCATACCGAAGATAACCGGAGGGGGCAGATACACGCATGTGTGTCAGCCCCCTCCGGCGTTTGCATATGTATGCCTTAGTGCGAGCGCTCGGCTATATATCCGTTTTTGTAAGCATACAGCAATTCCATGAGTTCGTCTATTTGGCATTGCAATTCGTAGCCCTTGTCAGTATCGCGCACACGCATGCGGTGGGCGCTCAGCTCTACTATCTGGTTGGTGGACACGATGTCAGTACCATTGACAATAGCATTTTCGGCGGAAGTAAAAGGCTCGTGCTGAACCAGTTCAAACCCTCGGCTGTGGAATACAAGGGTGTAACCGGCAATGCCTGTGGTATCGTGATACGCCTTGGCAAATCCACCATCAATTACCATCAGACGGCCATTGGCTCGTATGGGACTTTCGCCACGACTGGCTCGAACGGGCACATGCCCATTGATGATATGGCGGTGTTCGCCCTTCACCTTGAACTCATCGAGAATTTTGTCGCATACATCGACACGGTCACGCAAGGTATAGTAATTGCCCTTGGTCTCGGCATGTGTGGCTTTGTCCTCGATGAAGTAACGTTCGAAAGTCGCCATCTTGGACTTGTCAAAGAGCGGTGAGTCGGGGCCGCACCAGAGATACCAGAAGAAGTCTATGGCATATTCGCGCTCATCCTGAGGTAGGTCGGCATTGAAGGCGGCACGCATCACACGGTTTACCTTATTGAGAAGGTGACGACCACTATATTTCTCGCCGTCAATTTCGACTTCCTTGAATGTTGCATCGGCATTCAAAGGTAGCGATGCATGAAACAGCAGATTGCCGTTGTACACACCGTAAAGAGCCCCATGCGACAGCAGCACCCCGATATGTTGTTGAAGCTTTTCGCTTACCAGAAACGAGTGTTGCAATTTATGCATAAGGTCAGTTTCTTCGGGCGTCAGCGCATAAGGATTGGCCGGGTCTATGGTCGGGAAGTGGCAATCTCGCAATGGATACTCTGTGCCATCGATTGTAACCACACCACGTCCCGGATTAATTCCTTTCAGTACTTTGCGGTCGTCCATATTCCATTCGGGATGTCTGTCGATGATATGTCCTTCGATTTTGAATTGTATGACGCTTATGGCCTTATGCATACGAGCAAGTATGCGCCGCGTTTTTTCGGTATGTGCGGCTTCATCATCCATAAATGTTGGAGTAAAGTATGTGCACGGGTCATCACCATACATTTCTATGGCAAAAGTCACAAGCGGCACAAGGTTGATACCATAACCTTCTTCGAGCGTGGCCATATTTGCATACCGCAACGACAAGCGCAGGACATTGGCGATACAGCCCATGTTCCCGGCTGCAGCACCCATCCACAGAGCATCATGGTTGCCCCATTGTATGTCAAAGTTGGGATAGTCGTTAAGCATCTCCATAATTAGGTGTGCACCCGGGCCGCGGTCAAAGATATCCCCAAGTATATGCAATTGGTCTATGCTCAATCGCTGTATGACATTGCACATGGTGACGATGAACTCATCGGCCTGACCGGTGAGAATTATTGTCTCGACTATGCGGTTGAAGTATGCTTGTTTCTTTATATCATCCGGGGTCTCGTGCAACAACTCTTCGATGATGTACGAAAATGCCTTAGGTAAAGCCTTACGAACCTTGGAGCGCGTGTATTTTGACGAAACGGAGCGCAGGACTTTGACCAACTGATTCAATGTAATTTGATAGAAATTGGAGATGTCTTGCTCGTTATCCTTGATGATTTCAAGTTTTGGGCGAGGATAATAAATCAAGGTGCATAGGTCCTTGATTTCGCTGTCGCGTAGTGTCGAGCCGAAAATTTCGCGTACTTTGCGCTTGATATTGCCGGAGGCGTTTTTGAGAATATGACGAAAAGCTTCATACTCGCCATGCACATCGGCCACGAAGTGTTCGGTACCTTTGGGCAAATTGAGTATGGCCTCGAGGTTAATAATCTCGGTGCTGGCTGCGCTTATTGTCGGAAAATTCTGCGCGAGAAGTTCCAATATTCGACGGTCGCGTTCTATTTCAGCGACTTTATATTTCTGTGCATTGACCATACGTGTAAGTGCTGTCAGAGGTTTTAATGGACACGAACATTTGCCCGTGTCTCGTTTTGTTTCAATTTCCTATGGGCTTCAATCATCCTGTCGTAGGCGTGAAGCCCTTTGGGTTTACAAAATTACATATTTTACGCCGAAACATCAAAACATCAGAGGCTCGGATGGTTACTTTCTCGCATTTATGAGTAACTTTGCATTTGCTGCGCCTTCAATGCGGCATTACGATATGACATACGATTCTGACAAGTTTTGGAATTTTGTGAATGAGCACATGGGCGATGACCCGGCCAAACTGCGGCTTCGCTATCACGGCGATGCAGAGATGTCGAGTGCAATTACTCAGATAGAGTGCCGCCAACGCTTCGGCAAGAAACTCTCGCAGACCCTTCAAGCGTATCCGCATCTGGTTTTCGGCAACACATTATGTGGCGAGCAAAGCACCTCGGATGCACTTGCCCGGATACACGTCTCGTTATTGCCTCGCGACTGCCCGGTTACGGACTTGACTGCGGGGTTGGGCATCGACGCTATGCATGCAGCATCCGCCGGACACCCGGTGACGGCATGCGAACGTGATCAAGCTCTTGCCAATGCCTTACGCGACAATGCCGCCGGACGCGACTTGAAGATGTTGCGTGTGCTGCATGGCGATAGTGTTGAGATGCTACGTGACGGGATATTGCACGGCGAAGTGGCATTTATCGATCCGGCACGACGCGGCGATGGCGGCCGACGACTCTTTGGCTTGGCGGACTGTGCCCCGGACGTCATCTCGATGCTCGGCGATTTCCGTTGCCATTTCAAAATGCTCGTCATCAAGGCATCGCCTATGATAGACATACGTGGAGGTATGGTCGAGCCGCTGGAATGTGTGACAGATATCTACACAATCGGCACGACTACACAGTGCAAAGAATTGGTGGCCGTCTGTGATTTGACAAAGCCTAAAGTAACAGCCGGTACGCAACGCATACACGCGTTGACACTATTGGCCGATGGCGAAATAGCTGATTTTACATTCACAATGTCGGAGGAGTCCGGACCGCAACCGCCATTGCGCACACCTGAAGCCGGCGAAATTATTTACGAGCCCTACCCCTCGGTGATGAAAAGCGGCGGCTATCGAACTTTGGCACACCGCTATAAGACGTCCAAAATTGCAGCGGATACCCACTTATACGTGCACACGGATATTATTCCCAACTTTCCGGGACAAGCGTGGAAGGTCCTCGAAGTTCTACCATGGCAGTCAAAAGTGCTCAAACGCTTCAAGAGCCGTTATCCGAAGATTTCGGTCGCAGTACGCAATTTCGATATTGCCGCCGCCGCATTACAATCCCGGTTGGGAGTCAAAGAAGGCGATGGTCGTCTCAAATTAATGGCTGCAACCGGTGCAGACGGGTCAAAGGTTTTGCTTATATTGGAACGGTAGCCAAAACAACGGATGCATATTTCTGGCACAAGCAAAATATGGGAAATGGTAATGCGTTTGTTCGAGAGCACTTAGCGTTTCTGCATTACGCGTGCAAGTGCGCGTTTGTCCTCGCGCTCGCGTATGGATTGACGCTTGTCGTACTGATGCTTGCCACGGGCAATGGCTATCACCAACTTGGCATAGCCGCGACTCCCGACAAACAGTCGAAGCGGAACTATTGTAACACCGGCCTCCTTGTTGGCTTTTTCGAGCCGTTGTATCTCGCGGTGCGTAAGCAGTAACTTACGATCTCGACGATCGCCGGGATTATTGTAAGTGCCGTAAAAATATGGTGCAATATACATTTCCTTGACCCACACTTCACCGTTGACGATATAGCAATAAGTGTCCACAAGGCTGGCCTTGCCAAGACGTATAGATTTGATTTCGGTACCGGTAAGCACAATCCCGGCCGTCATGGTTTCTTCGATGTAGTAATCGAAGGTCGCTCGACGATTTTTTATGTTGATTTCTTTGAGTGTGGTTTTCATACGCTTTATCCTAAGATGAGGGAGAATAGAATATCAAGTAATATCTTGGGCGCAATAAGCACTCCTATTGCCATGGCTGTGAAATATGTTTCTTTTTCGACTGCAATATCAAGATATCGACAACTTTTCCATAACACTATTACGGCGAAAACTAATAGCAAATACACCAGCACGGTATGCACCGGCAGAGCGTTTCCCACTATTTGCAGCACGCTAAGTATACCTATGATATATGCTGCTAAAGTGTCGGTCTTAAAAACATTGAGCTTCCCGGTATCTACATATCTTGCGGTGAATGTCTCCAGCCCGAGTTTACCGATAAAAAACGACAAAAACAGGGACATAAACACTGCAAGAGCATGCTGTAGTAGCGTCACCAGTTCGAATTGTACTGCATATATGCCCTGTATAAAGTATGTCACCGATGCAAGCCCGATGAGTGGATATAGGCCGTGGGTGGCTATGTATTCCGGCACATGGCCGTCACGTGACACTTCTTCCCACCCGTGCACGGGTGAGAGCAATAGTTGCAGAATATTTTTCAGATAATGCCGCATGGCTTGGTATATCTCGTTTTTGAGTAGTACAAAGTTACACTTTTCTCTCGGATTCCGGCAATGTTATTTTGTCTTGTCTGCTTGATACCCCGAGATGACTGCGTCTAATTTATACCGGAGGTATTGACCTGTATGACTTTGCTGACATTTGCAAATATCTTCGGGTGTCCCGGCTGCTACAACATATCCGCCTTTATCGCCACCCTCCGGGCCAATGTCTATCACGTGGTCTGCGCACTTTATGACGTCCATATTGTGCTCGATTATGACTACTGTATGTCCATGTGCGATGAGCCGTTCAAACGAGTCCATCAGCGTATGTATGTCGTGGAAATGAAGTCCGGTGGTTGGTTCATCAAAGATGAACATAGTCGGGCGAGGTTTTTCTTGCGAAAGAAAATATGCAAGTTTGACTCGCTGGTTCTCGCCGCCACTGAGTAGCGAAGAAGGCTGGCCAAGCTTGATGTAGCCCAAACCGACATCCTTTAGCGGTTGCAAGCGCGAGCAAATATGCCGTGCCGTTGAGTCACTGTCCTGCCCGAAGAATTCTATGGCTTCGTCCACGGTCATTGCGAGTATCTCGTCAATGGCTTTTCCTCGGTACTGCACCTCGAGTATCTCGGGCTTAAAACGACGTCCGTGGCAACTTTCGCACTCGATGGTGATGTCTGACATGAATTGCATCTCAATGGTAATTGTTCCTTCGCCTTTGCATTCATCGCAACGACCGCCATCGGCGTTAAACGAGAAATGGGCAGGCGTGTAGCCCATCTGTCGAGATAGTTGCTGATCTGCATACAACCGACGTATTTCGTCATAAGCCTTAAGGTATGTCGCCGGATTGGAGCGAGAGGATTTGCCTATGGGATTTTGGTCGACAAATTCAACGGCCTGTATGCGTCCCAAGTCACCGGTAAGTCCGTCAAACTTGCCCGGCGCATCACTTACCTCGTCAAAACGTCGTTTGAGTGCGCAATACAAGATGTCGCGCACAAGCGTGGACTTGCCCGAGCCGCTGACGCCAGTGACCACAGTGATTATTCCTAATGGGAAAGACACATCAATGTCTTTTAGATTGTGCTGGCGAGCGCCCTTAACCGTGATAAAAGCATTGCTCTTGCGCCGACGTTTGGGTACCGATATATGACGAGCTCCGCACAGATAGTCAGCCGTGTAAGATTTACCTACGACTTCGGGCAGCTGAGACGGAGTCCCGCTGAACACGATGGTTCCACCATTCTGTCCCGCATCTGGTCCTACATCAATGATGTAATCGGCAGCACGCATGATTTCTTCATCGTGTTCGACGACGACCACGGTGTTGCCTATGCGTTGAAGTCTGCGCAGAACGTCTATTAGGCGTTGGGTGTCTCGCGAATGCAGGCCTATGGACGGTTCGTCGAGTATGTATAACGAACCGACAAGACTGCTGCCGAGCGAAGTCGCAAGATTTATGCGCTGGCTTTCACCTCCGCTGAGGCTATTACTAAGACGGTCAAGCGTAAGATAGCCCAGGCCTACGTCATCCAAAAATGCAAGGCGGTTGTTGATTTCGCTGAGTAAGCGAGCGGCTATTTCGCTGTCGCGCCCTTCAAGTCGAAGATCGTTAAACCATTGGCGTAAGTCGGATACTGTCATGGATACTATCGAGGATATGTCTTTGCCTCCTACACGCACATATGTCGCCTCGGGACGCAATCGCGAACCGTGGCATATCGGACACAGGGTTTTGCCTCGAAAGCGAGCCAACAATACCCTATATTGGATTTTGTGTTGTTGAGTTTCGATCCATTCAAAGAAGCCGTTAATACCGGGCCATGCCGTATTTCCTTCCCATAAGAGCTTCTTTTGATCATCGGTAAGTTCGCGATACGGACGATGTATCGGAAATGATGTGTGTGCTGCAATATGTATGAAGTCTCGCTTCCATTGGCTCATAACTTCGCCACGCCAGCACACAACGGCATCGTCATACACCGATAGGGAAGAATTGGGCACAACAAGGTCTTCGCTGATACCCATGGTACGTCCGAAGCCTTCGCAGCGCGGACATGCCCCATAGGGATTATTGAAGTTGAACATCTGTTCGGACGGTTCTATAAATGTGATGCCATCGGCCTCAAAACGTTTCGAAAATTCGTGACGTCGCACCATCCCATCCGTCCAGACGACCAAAGTCATCGTTTCATGTCCTTCAAAGAATGCAGTCTCTATCGACTCGGTCAATCGCGACAAGCTGTCTTTGTCTTCCGTGTCGGCTGTCAGTCTATCAATAAGTAAGTCGTAACCGTCAGTATTGGGAGGACAATTGCTTTTGTCAGCAAGCATCTGTTCGATTGAAACAAAAGACCCGTCTTTTGCCAGCAGACGCGTATATCCGCCTTTAAGGTATACATCAAGTTGGGTGAGCAATGTTCGGCCTTCTGGTATGCTGATGGGTGCAGTCACAGCAATACGTGTTCCATTTGGATAAGAACGGACACACTCGATGACATCACCTACGTCATGATGGCGGACCTCCAATCCGGTTATCGGCGAATATGTGCGACCTATGCGTGCATATAGCAAACGTATGTAATCGTATATTTCGGTGGAAGTACCCACGGTACTACGCGGATTGCGCGTATTTACTCGTTGTTCGATGGCGATAGCAGGTGGCAAGCCGCGTATGCCATCGCATTCAGGCTTGGACATTCGTCCGAGGAACTGACGTGCATACGCGCTAAGGCTCTCGACATAGCGCCGCTGGCCCTCGGCATATAATGTATCGAAGGCCAGTGAGGACTTGCCCGAGCCACTGAGGCCGGTAACAACCACAAGGCGGTTACGAGGGACGTCTACGCTGACATTACGTAGGTTATTGACTCGTGCACCGCGTATGCTTATATTGGCACGGGCTGTACATTGCGCGGTTTTGTCGTTGACCATTTCTTAAAGGTTGATAGCCCCCGGGACTTTATTAGGGAGCAGGGCTTCGTCAAGCACTTGCATCATTGTGTCTACGTAATGGAAGACAAGCCCTGTAATGTACCGCGGCTCGATGTCTTCGATGTCCTTGCGATTTTCGCCGGAAAGAATAATGTCAGTGATGCCGGCACGCTTGGCCGCAAGAATCTTTTCCTTGATGCCACCCACCGGCAGCACCTTACCCCTCAGGGTCATTTCACCCGTCATAGCTATGCGAGGACGCAGCTGGCGTTGAGTATATTGCGATACAATAGCCGTAGTCATTGTAATACCGGCCGATGGGCCGTCCTTGGGTATGGCTCCTTCGGGGAAGTGTATGTGTAGGCTGTATTTATCAAAAAGCTCTGTATCGATACCCAGAACAGCGGCATGTGCTTTGGTCCACTGAAGAGCTATGGCGGCCGATTCTTTCATCACGTTGCCAAGGTTACCGGTCAGAGTGATTTTGTCTCCTTTCCCACTTGCAAGCGATGTCTCTACAAGAAGGATTTCACCCCCAACCTCGGTCCAGGCCAAGCCTGTAACAACTCCGGCAAAGTCGTTGCCCTCGTAGCGGTCTTTATTGAACGGTTTGACGCCAAGCAAGTCCCGAAGGTCTTCGGGACGCACAGGACACGGGAAGGTTTGCCCTAGTTTGTCTCGGAGTATCATCTTACGGATAATCTCGGCAAGGTGTTTTTCGAGCTGGCGCACGCCGCTTTCTCCGGTATAGTTCTCGATGACAGCGGCAAGGGCTTCGTCTGTAATCTTGAGGTCTTCGGCGGTCTTTCCGTATTGTTCGAGCAATCTTGGCAGGATATGCCGCTTGGCTATCTCAATCTTTTCTTCTTCTAGATACCCGCTGATTTCGATAACTTCGATACGGTCCAGCAGCGGCCGCGATATGGACGATAGTGTGTTAGCCGTGGCTATGAACAGCACATGCGACAAGTCAAAATCCACGTCTATATAGTTATCGTGAAATTTGTGGTTCTGTTCCGGATCAAGCACCTCGAGCAGGGCTGCCGCAGGGTCGCCTTTGTAGTCTGCACCGATTTTGTCAATTTCGTCAAGCAATAATACCGGGTTGGACGTGCCGGCACGCTTGACGGCATCAATGATACGTCCGGGCATAGCGCCTATGTAGGTGCGGCGGTGGCCGCGGATTTCGGCTTCGTCGTGCAAACCGCCGAAGGAGACGCGTTCATACTTGCGTCCCAGGGCTCGAGCTATGGACTGTCCTAAAGAGGTCTTGCCCACTCCGGGAGGTCCTACAAGGCATATTATCGAGGCTTTACCTTTGGGGTTGTCTATGAGTACGGCCAACTGTTCGAGTATACGTTCTTTGACTTTCTGTAGCCCGTAATGGTCACTCTCAAGTATCTTGCGAGCCTTGTCAAAGTCCGTATTAAGCTTCGAAAAGACATTCCATGGCAGTGCCAGCAGCTGCTCAAGGTAGGTGTATTGTACCGAGTAGTCCGGCGACTGTGGATTGTAGCGACGTAACTTGTCTATTTCCTTGCGAAATGTCTTGGCCACGGCTTCAGGCATCTTGATTTTCTTCGCACGCTTCTCAAGATCATCGATTTCATCGCTGTCGTTGCCGTAAAGTTCCTGCCGGATTACATCCATCTGATTTTGTAGGAAGGCATTCTTCTGGTTATCTTCCATCTGCTGACGAGCGCGATCCATGATAGACTTTTGTATCTCAAAGGTCTCTTGAGCATGCGTCAACAACGTGAGTAGACGAAAAGCTCTGTCCATAGCTCGCGAACACTCCAACAGTTCTTCTTTTTGGGCCACGTCTATGGGCGCAAGCGAACAGATAACATTTATTGCCGTTTCAGGATTATTCTCGCTATCAAATTTAAGTGCCATATCTGACGACTCATTTCCGGCCGTTTGGACAAGTTCCTTCATTGCGTTGATGACACATTGCGTCAGGTTGGCATATTCATCATCGTCCGCACGCGGTTTGGTGTCTCGCGTCAACCGACCTTTGGCGCACAATTCGCCGGGGATACATTGGCCTGCACCGGGCCCGAGAATGCGGAATTTACGCCGAGCACTGATGATCGCAGTCTTGCTACCATCCGGCAACTCTATGACTTTTAGCACGTCAGCTATAACACCGTATTTATATAGGTCATCAAGCCCCGGTGTCTCTACATCGGGGTTCTTTTGGCACACAACACCTATGGGCACATTGTGTGCATAGGAGTATTGTGCCAATTTGACGGCACTTTCACGCATCAGCGACAATGGCATTGTCACAGCCGGGAATAGTACCAAATTGCGGGTCGCCAATATGGGCAAATCAGACATATCGATTTTGCCTTCAGCGCGTTTGCTGTCTATTTCGATTTGTCCGAAGGACACTATCTGGTGCTTGGGTTCGTTGGAATCTTTTTTCATTCGTCGTATGTTATATGCAGCCTCATATTGCAAATTGGATGCCAAAGATACGAATTTTATTCGAGACCATGATACACCCCTAAGTTAAAAAGAGTAAGCGCGAAATTGTATAAACATCTCGCTGATGTTTATTTGACTCCGCGGCATTTACATCCAAGAATGTCGCGTCTATTTAGCCCACACTCTTACTTTTCGTCATAGTATTTGCGTACCTGTATATACCTCGCCGGCCACAACGTCACTTCGTACTTAAAACTATTGTAAAATATGTATCAAAACGACACTTAACCTTTTTATTAACATCATCCATTAGTCTGTATTTGTTTGCAGGAAAGATTCTCAAACCACCCGCCATTGATTATTATAATCTTGTATCAAAGCGCAACAAGTCCGAACTTCGATTTTTCTGCCCGATAAATAATATAAGCAAGTGCGACTGTTCCGCCAAAAATTAGTATTTTTGCACTCGTAATAATCCGGCTATGAACCGATAACACACAACGCGATAGTGATACTATGCGATTATCCGAACTGAAAACAGGCGATAAGGCTGTAATTGTCAAGATATTGGGACATGGCGCTTTCCGTAAGCGCGTCATGGATATGGGCTTTGTACGTGGCCGCGAAGTCAAGGTGTTGCTGCATGCGCCACTTAAAGATCCCATTAAGTATTCAATTATGGATTATGAAGTGTCGCTGCGTGCATCCGAAGCCTCCCTCATCGAAGTTGTACGCCTGCGCGACAATGCCGAAAGCACATCCGGTGATGCCCCCAAACTACTCAATCCCAATAAGAGTGCTGATATAGAAGCTGATAGCGACAGCATAGATGACAGCGTAGACGACATCGAACAGGCCATGCGTACCGCAGACCAACGGTTCAAGGTCATCAACGTGGCTCTCGTAGGTAATCCCAATTGCGGAAAAACATCGCTATTCAATGAGGCTGCAGGCGCCAATGAGCACGTGGGCAATTACAGTGGCGTGACAGTTGATGCCAAATCCAAAAAAATGCGTTATGGCGGTTATACTTTTAATATGGTCGACCTGCCCGGCACATACTCGCTGACCACTTATTCGCCGGAAGAACGCTACGTACGACAATATCTTCGCGAGCAAACTCCGGACGTCATCATAAATGTCGTAGATGCATCGAACCTCGAGCGCAACCTCTATTTGACTACTGAACTGATAGACATGGGTCGTTCGATGGTCATCGCACTCAATATGTTTGACGAACTAAACCGCCGACATATACATCTCGACTACAAGACACTTGGCGCAATGATAGGCGTACCCATTATTCCGACAATATCAAAGAGTGGTGAAGGCATCAGTACGCTATTGGATACGGTCATTTCGGTTTACGAAGGGAATAATATCGAAGTGCGGCACGTACATGTCAACCTTGGCAGCGAGATTGAACGCGCAGTCACCGTGCTCAAAGACCGCATCAAAGCTGACGGCGAGATAGGCCATAAATTCTCTCCTCGATATATTGCCATAAAATTGCTTGAAGGCGATAGTGACACTGAAGATATTGTGCGCAAATCCATACACGGCGACCGACTTATCGAGCTACGCAACCAATTGGTGGTCGGCCTCAAGGACAAGTTCAGCGATGATGTCCCGGCCGAGATTGCAGCCGAAAAATACGGATATATAGCCGGTGCACTTGCCGAGACTCGCACACGCGAAGACGAGAGTGAGGATGATACAACGCGCCGACTGGACACCCTGTTTACGAGCAAAATATTCGGATATCCGCTGTTTTTGCTCATAATGTTTTTCATCTTCTGGCTCACATTTTCGCTCGGACAGTTTCCGATGGATTGGATTAGCGCAGGCGTAGATGCTCTTTCCGGTTTTGTCCACAACACCATGCCCGATGGGCCCATTAAAGACCTTGTGGCCAATGGAATCATTGGTGGTGTAGGCGGCGTCATAGTATTCTTACCAAATATATTGATATTGTATCTATGTATTTCATTCCTTGAAGACACAGGGTATATGGCTCGTGCAGCATTTATTATGGACAAGGTAATGCATCGCATAGGTCTGCATGGCAAATCGTTCATACCTTTGATAATGGGCTTTGGTTGCAATGTTCCGGCAATACTTTCTTCTCGTGCTATCGAAAGTCGTTCAAGTCGTATTATTACAATACTCATAAATCCGTTTATGTCCTGTTCGGCTCGTTTGCCGATATACATACTGATTATTGGGACATTCTTTCCACGCCATGGAGCCCTGGTGTTCTTCGGTCTATATATTTTGGGTATAGCCGTGGCCGTAGCCACAGCGCGTCTTTTACGCCGCTTTATGTTCAAAAAAGACGAGACTCCTTTTGTAATGGAACTACCGCCATACCGTATGCCGTCGTGGCAAAACGCCCTGCGTCATACTTGGGAAAAAGGCCAACAATATCTGCGCAAGATGGGTGGCATCATTCTGTTTGCCAGCATTATTGTGTGGGCCCTCAATTACTACCCTCACCACGATAATGCCGATAATGCCGACAATGCCGACAATGTCACTATGGCCCAAGCATCAGTAGAGACATCTTCCATAGACACAAAACACGACTCATTCCTTCAGATGGCCGGTAAGGCGGTCAATCCGATTATGGAACCACTGGGCTTTACTTGGCCGGCCACTGTCGCTGCCATAGCCGGTATCCCGGCTAAAGAAATTGTAGTTTCAACGCTTGGCGTCCTTTACACCAATACCGATGCGGTGGATGATACGACACTTGGCGAGCGTCTTCAAGCGATAGACCCGCACACAGGCCAACCCGGATTTACCTGGCAATCAGCATTATCATTCTTAATCTTCATTCTGCTGTACTGCCCATGCATGGCGACTGTCGTAGCCATAGGTCGCGAAACAGGAAGCTGGAAGTATTCGGCGTTTTCCATGGTCTACAACACTGCCATAGCATGGTTTATTGCTTTTATCATCTATCAATTGCTGATGTTGTTTGCTTAACAATCGTATGTACACCACCCGATTATGAACACCAAAGACATTCGACATGAAGGCGCAAAGGCCGACTGTGAAGCCGACAGTGATGAAGTCTTTCGCCGGCACAATATCCGTCCCACTGCGGTGCGGGTTCTTGTATACAATGCCATAAAGTCTTTCCAAGACACTTTCAGTATGAGCGATGTCGAAGATGCATTGGAAACGGTGGATAAGTCCTCGATATTTCGTACTCTTGCTCTATTTGCCGGACAACACCTTGTGCACGAAATCGAGGATGGTAGCGGATCGGCCAAATATTGCCTATGCCGCAACGACCACGTCTGCGGAGCCGAAGAAATGCACTGTCATTTCTATTGCGAGTCATGCCAGAAGACTTTTTGCCTTGACCACACGCATATCCCGATAGTGCATTATCCCGATGGCTTTGAGTTGCATCAAATTAATTATATGATGAAAGGCCTTTGCCCCTCATGCCGACACAAACGTGAGGCTTAATGACAGCACAATGGCCAATGCTGCTCTTGTACCCGTCATAGAGCACCTTCACTATTCGAAGAACTAACATTCGCACGTGGGCTACTTTTACCGCAAATAATATTGCACTATGTCCACCTTTTGCAACCCGGTTGCAGCGCCTTTTTCAGACCTTTGTACGCGCAACACAAGACACAAAAATGGACAAGACACAAAGGATGATAATAATCAGGCTGGGCATATCGATTGCCTTCATAGTCTCGGACTTAGCCATAGGATTGCCTGAACGAATAAGCATATTGTTATATGTGGCGGCATACATCGTCATCGGAGCAGACATTGTTTTTAAGGCCTTGCACAATATTACGCACGGCAAAGTGTTTGATGAGAACTTTCTGATGACAGTCGCCACCATAGGGGCTTTTGCCATAGGCGAGTATCCCGAAGCGGTAGCCGTAATGGCGCTATATCAGCTGGGCGAACTACTGTCTGACATGGCCGTTGAGCGAAGTCGCTCCTCCATTACAGCCCTTATGGACATTCGGCCCGAATTTGCCAATGTCGAACAAACCGATGGCACCGTGCACAAAACATTGCCAACAGATGTTGCCGTAGACAGCATTGTCATTGTAAGCCCCGGCGAAAAAATACCCATAGACGGCATTGTATTGTCAGGAGCATCGGACATAGACACCTCCGCACTGACAGGCGAAAGCCAGCCACAATCAGCAGCTCCCGGCGATAAAGTCCTCGGCGGATGCCTCAATATTTCGGGAGCATTGAAGATTAGGACAACCGCAGCATATGCCGACACCACAGTGGCAAAAATACTCTATATGGTCGAAAATGCCGAGACCGGCAAGGCTCGTACCGAGAAATTTATCACTCGCTTCGCTCGGTACTACACACCGATAGTTGTCGGAGGTGCCGCGTTGGTGGCTGTAATACCGCCATTGACCGGTATAGGAGCATGGAATCTTTGGCTTGAACGAGCTCTAATTTTTTTGGTAATATCGTGTCCATGCGCTTTGGTCGTATCTGTTCCGCTGACATTTTTTGCCGGTATAGGCGGTGCATCCCGTCGCGGCATATTGTTCAAAGGCTCAAATTACATGGAGACATTAGCGCATGCACGCAGTGTCGTTTTTGACAAAACGGGAACACTCACTTGCGGACGCTTTACCGTCACAGCAATACACCCGGAGATTGTGTCCGAAACGCAGCTGCTCGAACTTGCCGCACTTGCCGAGAGTTTTTCCTCACACCCCGTGGCTATATCGCTACGCGCAGCATACAAAGGAAGCCTTGATCAAAGTCTTGTGACAGCATTGCACGACTACCCTGGTGAAGGCATATCGGCCACACTCGACTCACGCCACGTATACGTCGGCAACGAACGTCTCATGGCTCGTGCCGGAGTCACACCGCGCAAATGTCGCTGCGTAGGCACCATTGTGCATCTTGCTGTAGACGGAGACTACGTGGGGCATATTGTGGTTTCGGATACGGTTAAACATCAATCACATTTCACCATAGAGACCCTGGGGAGGCTTGGCATAAAAACCATTATGCTTACCGGAGACAAGCGACCTGTGGCCGAAGAGGTCGCACAAGAACTTGGCATACACGAATATGCCTGCGAAATGATGCCTGATGACAAAGTACTCCGCGTCCAATTGCTCACCAAGGTTAGAGACTCGTCACCGGTGGTATTTGTCGGCGATGGAATCAACGATGCACCGGTATTGAAAATCGCGGATGCAGGCATAGCCATGGGCGCTGCCGGAAGTGATGCAGCTATAGCCGCAGCAGACATTGTGCTGATGAATGATGACCCATCACAAGTGGTTACGGGAATATTCATTGCTCGCAAGACCATGCGCATAGTCCGCCAAAACATAATCTTTGCACTCACTATAAAAATGGGATTGCTTGTCGTAAGCGCTATCGGATTTGCCAACATGTGGGCAGCCGTTTTCGCTGACGTCGGAGTAACGCTGCTGGCTGTGCTTAATTCCTTTAGGGCTATGCATAATCGCGACATTAAGCAATTTTAACAACGCCTACCCCTTTAATCAGCGTAGAAATGACTATTTTTGAAGTCTAAACAGACCTATACACTGATTATGGACAAAGATATAACTGAATACTTCGTTTCCTTAATCGAATCGAGCGGTGCCATTGACGTAGCCGAAGCCGAATTCAAGCGCATAGTTGCTGACGACAATGATTTGCGCGAACTCTACCGCCAATGGTGTGCCGATACGGGCACCAGCGAGCGGCATGGCTTCTCCGACTTTGCTACCGAGTATATGGAAAACCGAGAAGAGGTTTGGAACTCCCTCAACGATTATGACGAATAACTATACACTACCGGCTGAATGGTATCCTACAGACGGCATTATGCTTTCATGGCCGCACGAAAATACGGACTGGGCATATATGTTAGACCAAATCGAGCAATGCTATATCGACTTGGTACGGGCAATATTGCCGTATGCACCAATATTAATCATCGGGCCGAACGTCGAGGGCATTAAAACAAGTCTCCGAAAGGCTCAAATTAAACAAACGAGCAATCCAATTGTTTTATTTCAAGTACCCACCAACGATACATGGATTCGTGACTACGGCATAATTACAACGTTTGACGAAGATGGCACGCCGGTATATAACGACTTCTGTTTCAACGGCTGGGGCCTTAAATTCGCAGCCGACAAGGATAATTTGGTCAACGGCGCACTATTTAATGCCGCAATACTAAACTCCGGTCCATACTATTCGCGGCAGAGGTTTGTGCTTGAAGGTGGCAGCATCGACTCCGATGGTGCCGGAACAATATTGACCACATCCAAATGCCTGTATTCGCCCAATCGCAACGGCTATAAAGACTGCGAAACGGCCGAATTTATGCTGCGAGAGTTTCTCGGAGCAAAACGTGTCCTTTGGTTAGAACACGGATTTCTCTGCGGGGACGACACTGACAGCCATGTGGACACTTTGGCACGCTTTGCATCACCCGAAACAATATTATATGTAAAGTGCGATGACCAAGACGACTTACATTACAATGAATTGTCTGCCATGGAAGAAGAATTGCGTCAAATGTGCCGGGCTGATGGAAAGCCGTACAATCTCGTAGGTCTGCCAATGCCCTACCCGATATACGATCCGGATACGGATGACAGATTACCGGCGACCTATGCAAATTTTCTCATCATTGGAGACCGTGCCGTCATCGTGCCTACTTACGGACAACCGGATAAGGATGCCGAAGCGCTAAAGTTGATTGGGAGAGAATTTCCCGGGCACGAAATCGTCGGCGTGAATGCTACCGCACTGATACAACAGCACGGAAGCATACATTGCGCCACTATGCAATTGCCGCATAATGCACTCACTCTTTTGCCGAATAATGACCACACACGCATAAATTAATGACACGCATCATACCCACAGCTATCATACAACAGCACAATACTGCCGACATCGCTGACAACCGCGCCAGACTTTTTGCTAAGATACGCCTGGCCGCCGCCTCAGGCGCACGCCTTATAGTCAATCAGGAACTACATGACAGCCTATATTTTTGTCAAACCGAGGATGTCAATGCCTTTGATTTGGCTATCCCCGTTCCATCGACTGTCACTGATGCCTACGCTGCACTTGCAATAGAGACACAGACGGTTATTGTCACATCTATATTCGAGCGCCGTGCCCCCGGGTTATATCATAACACCGCCGTAGTCTTTGATACTGATGGCCGCATTGCCGGACGATACCGCAAGATGCACATCCCGGACGACCCTGCGTACTACGAAAAATTCTATTTCACGCCCGGAGACCTCGGATTCGAGCCCATAGACACATCTGTCGGGAAACTGGGCGTGCTTGTCTGCTGGGATCAATGGTATCCGGAAGCAGCTCGCATGATGTCTCTACGCGGTGCCGAAATTCTCATATATCCCACTGCCATAGGCTGGGAAAGCAGCGATACAGTGGACGAAAAAGCCCGTCAACGCGATGCCTGGATGACAGTGCAACGCGGACACGCCATTGCCAACGGCCTTCCGGTTGTGACAGTCAATCGCGTTGGCCACGAACCGGATCCTTCGCACGCGACCAATGGCATCACCTTTTGGGGCAGCAGTTTTGTGTGCGGACCTCAGGGCGAATTTCTCTTTCGTGCGCCGGACAATGCCGAAGCCGAAGCCATCATCGATATTGACATACAGCGCAGCGAAAACGTCCGCCGATGGTGGCCGTTTCTGCGCGACAGGCGCATCGATGCTTATACGGGGATTGTTCAACGCTTTCTCGATTGACTTGACCATCACCGAACATCGACAAAACAGATATCCACGAACAAAAAACAAATAATAAAGTAATATGCAGCAAGAAAACAACGAAGAATTTGAACGCTATCGCAGGCAAATGCATGGTAATGATGATGACAACAACCGTAGGCAAGGCTCCGGCCGTATCGTGCGATGGGTCTACACCATTTTTATGGTAGTCCTCTATATTGGTATGGGCATACTGCTGTTGCTCAACTTCTTTGAATGGGCGCCGGAATACGCCTGGCCGCGTAATATTGTAGGAATCGTATTAATTATCTATGGTATTTGGCGAGCCTACCGTCACTATGCAGGCATAGGAAGCCGCTTATAAAAACAAAACATAACAGCAAATCATATGCACACAAAAATATTATCTATAGCAGCCGTATCATTATGCATGGCTTTGACGTTTGGTTCGTGCAACCAAAAACAACCGTCCAAGATCATGACAATGCTCTGCGATGACTCGTTTGAAAACGTCATGGAAGAGGAAATAAGTGTCTTTGAATACGCCTACCTCAAGCAGCAATACCATGTACTTACACGCTACGTAACACAGAAAGACGCTTTAGACTCTTTGTTTGCCGGCAGTATACGCACCATCGTTGTCGGGCGTGACTTATCCAAGACCGAACGCAGTGCGCTTAAAGACAAATATCCCAATCTACGAAGCATGAAGATTGCCGTGGATGCGGTGGCACTTATTGTCAATCCGTCCAATCCTGTTGACCAGCTCAGCATGAAGGAAATCAGCGAGATATTGGACGGCTCCACCACCAATTGGAGTCAGTTGCAACCCGGGGCACCGGACAAACGCATACACGTGTACTTCGACTCTGAAGGCTCGGGTCTTGCAATGTTCATGCGCGATTCATTGCTCAATGGCCGCCCCATGGGGCCATTGGTTCATGCCACAGGCAGCATAGACAGCGTATTGGCAGTCGTCCAAAAGGAACCGACAGCCATGGGGGTCATTGGTGTGAGCCACCTCACCAAAGACCTTACGCTTAACAACCTCACCATCGAAGAGCGCGTACAGCGACTTGTAGGCGACACTTTGGCTGTCAATGGTGAGGACATCAACAACCGTATGGACAACTCCGGAGTCAAAACACTTGGCGTTATGCGCTACGAAGCAATACCATACAAGCCCTACCAACAAAATATTTATGATGGCAGCTACCCGCTTACTCGCCCTATATACATGATTACCACTGCTTCGCCGGCAAGCGTTGGAGGCAAATTTTACGCCTTCGTTACCGGAGTTGATGGACAACGTATAATTATGAAGACCGGAATACTGCCCGCTCGAATGCAAGTTACAGTAGTCGAGCTTCAATAGCCATAGTACTCCCTACGTACGACCATACACCGTGTCATACAGCATGACACATATCTTAATAGACACTCAATAGGCCAATGGCGGCTCGGAGGCAATGCTTAACATAGATTAACGCCAAATCCGGCCGCCATTTCGTCATATTACACGATTAATGTGTAACTTTACACAAATTTAAGCCGAAACTATCCTTCGGTCATCTGATAAAATCAATTAACCACACATATCTAAGTTTCTAAGTTTTTATAGTATGAAAGCTAAGCTTATCTCCGCGTTGCTGCTATGCGCTGCCATAGGCGCTTCGGCACAAGGCTACAAGGACGGTGTAGAGTACTACAAAGCCGGCCAATATGACAACGCCATCACCATCCTCGAACGCAACATCTCCGATGCGAGCACGAACAAAGCCATGGCATACTACTACCTCGGACAATCGTATCTTGCAAAAGGCGATAAAACATCAGCCAAAAGCTACTTTGACAAAGGCCTTACAGCCAATGCCTCTTGCGGATACAACTACGTAGGCATAGGCGCTCTCGACCTCCAGGCCGGCAACGAAAGCGCTGCCAAAGACAACTTCAAAAAGGCTCAGTCTTACGAAAAGAAAAATGCAGAACTTCTCGTGGACATTGTTCGCGCCTACTACAAGGCCGACCCCGTAAAATACGCAAAGGATATTGAAGAATACCTCAAGAAGGCATACAAAACATCCAAAAACAACGAACCGGCAATCTACATTTTCGAAGGAGACCGCCTTGCAGCAGCCAAAGATTGGAACAAGGCTGCCACCATGTACGAGCAGGCCATATACTTCGATGAGGACAATCCCGAAGGCTACGTGAAGTATGCCAACGTGTATTTCAACACTGATGGCGGTAAGCGCTTCGCAATACAGAAATTGGTTGAGTTGCTGCAAAAAAATCCCAGCTCAGCCTTAGGTCAGCGCGAACTCGCCGAAAAATACTACGAAGACGGGCAATGGACCGAAGCTGCCAAACAATATGGCCAATATATCGCCAACCCCAACCACTTCCCGGAAGACAAAGAACGCTACGCTGTGCTGCTCTTCACCGGCAATAACTACCAAAAAGCATATGACATTGCCTCCGAAATCCTCCGCAACAAGCCCGGCGACATCACACTTCAGCGTATCGTTGTCCGCTCACTTGATGCACTCAACCGCGACAGCGATGCCCTTCAAGAGACTCAAAGATACTTCGAAAATGCAGCCAATGCCAATAAATTCAATGCTGCAGACTACAAGTTCTATGCCACCCTTCTGACCAAAGCCAATCAGGACTCTCTTGCAGTCGTCGTACTCCAAAAAGGAGCTCAAGCATTCCCCGAAGACGGAAGTATCCTTAAATCCTTATCGGATGCTTATTGGGCCAAAAAAGAGTATAAGCTTTCGGCCGAATTCTACAACAAGTACCTTGGCGAAGCCAAAGACCCGCAACGTAGCGACTACTACACTGCCGCCAAGCGCCTTTGGGCCGTATCCACCCTCAGCGACAACGACACCCCGGAAGAACGCGCACAACAAGCCCAACAGGGTCTTGACTACATGGATAAAGTTCTTGCCGACATCAAGCCGGAGCCCACATACCTACGCTGGAAAGCACTGCTTTACACAGCCAAAAACGGCAATAAACCCGATGAAAACACCGTCAAAACCTACGAGGAAATCATCGGCATCCTTGATCAGGACCCGGCAAATGCCGACCCCGCTAATAAAGACAACTATCTAGACTACTACGTTGAAGCATACCATGCCATCGCTCAGTATTACTTGATACAAAAAGACACCGCCGCATTCGACGAAGCAAAGGCTCAAATGGACAAATACAAGAATTTGGCCGGCACCAAGTAATGCAAATTTAGGCTGATACGCGCAAGTACTCAACGGCTTGCAATAAATCACATGAATGCGGGGCTGGGCCTTATCTGGCAAAACCCCGCATTCATTTTTCTCTCACAAAAAATGATGTTTGGCTGGAAACACATAGGATAACTCTCAATATGTGACATAAGCATAATCTGCGGTTACATAAGACAACCCATTCTAAATCTTGAAATCAGAGAACAACTAATAACCGGGCAAGCGCCATAAAAAGTGCTAAAACAGCCCGTCAAAAGTATAAATTCAATAATTTTGTATTTACTATTAAGCAACACATAACTAAGGCTATCATACATTTGACCAAGCATCTGCGCATTAGACAACGAATAGTCACCGATAAGTTATGAATACCACTATCCTTCTTCGATAGCAATTATAAGAATAGACATATAACCACCTTTAACCATGCGTCTGTCCGATTTAACTGACATTTCGACCGACATTATAAGTCCTAACGAATTGGCCGACCTCACCAAAGAATTCAATCAATTGGTTCGCGCACTACATGGGCGTGTATCCGAAGAAGATACAGCCACCCTTGAGGACGTCATAGCCCAATCCATTCTTTCCGGAAAACTCAAACGTGACACCTTCGGATTACATCCGCTAAGCCAAAGCATTGCTACAACAATGCTATTGTGCGATAGTTTGGGTGCCGACCGCGCTATTGCAATAGCCATATTACTGCACGAGATTGTACACGATCAATGTATTACCATCGAGGACGTTCGGTCACGTTGGGGCGATGACATCGCCACCATTGTGCGCTGCCTCCTTAAGACACGCGACCTCTACGCCACACATGCCGCAGCCATCGAAAGCGAAAACTTTAAGCGCCTGCTGCTGACACTCGCCGAAGACATACGTGTCATCATCATCATGATTGTCGCTCGTGTTGTGCTGATGCGTTCAATCAACCACCACCCAAATCAAGATGCTGTATGCCAAGTAGCCATGGAGGCCGCTTATCTTTATGCGCCTTTGGCCCATCGTCTCGGGCTATACACACTCAAAAGCGAGCTTGAAGATCTTTCGCTGAAATATACCGACCGCGAAACATATACATCCATCGCCCACAAACTCAACGAAACCAAGGCGCGACGTGATGCATACATCGATGCTTTCATCGCCCCGGTCAAACAAAAACTTATCGAGGCCGGGCTGCACTTCGACATAAAAGGCCGCACAAAAAGCATCTATTCCATCTGGAACAAGATGAAGAGGCAAAAAAACGATATCGAACACATTTACGACCTCTTCGCAATACGAATCATACTTGACACCCCTCTCGAACGCGAAAAAGCCGAGTGCTGGCTGGCTTATTCGGTGGTCACTGACATGTACCAACCCAATCCCTCACGCACCAAGGATTGGATATCTGTACCTAAGACCAATGGTTACGAATCATTACATACCACTGTCTGTGGTCCCGACAACAAGTTTGTCGAAGTACAGATACGCACCAGACGAATGGACGAAATCGCCGAAAAAGGACTGGCCGCCCATTGGCGATACAAGGGCATTAAAAGCGAAGGGAACTTGGATGCATGGATGAAAAATGTCCGCGATATCCTGGAAACTGCCGAAAACGGGCCTTCGGAGCTGATGAAAAACATGACCATGGACGTCTACAACAAGGAGGTCTTTGTATTTACTCCCAAAGGCGACCTTTACAGGCTGCCTTTAGGAGCATCGTTGCTTGATTTCGCATTTCACATACACACACGTCTGGGATGCCAATGCATCGGCGGACGTGTCAACGGTTGCAATCGTAAAATCAACTATAAATTGCAAAGCGGCGATACGGTAGAAGTGTTTACCTCGCCGCAGCAACAGCCCAAGCGTGACTGGCTGTCTTTTGCCGTCACGTCAAAGGCACGCAACAAAATACGAGTCACACTCAAAGAACAACAAAACCGCGCAGCCGAACTGGGCAGGGAATTATTGCAACGCAGATTTAAGAATCGCAAGATTGAGATCGAAGAAAACATACTGACGCGACTTATCCGCAAACTCGGGTTCAAGACGACAACGGATTTTTACAGCAGCCTCGGTGAAGAACGCACTGACATAAACGATATCTTCGAACAATACGAGGTCATGCGCGACAAAACCTCCGAGACGGCAATTCCAACTGTCAGCGCAGAAGAATTCGTGCTGCGCGAAAACGATGATAACACAACAAATGCCTCAGATGTCCTCGTCATTGGACATGGCAAAGGCGTCAAAGGCCTGAATTACAAGATGGCACGATGCTGCAATCCCATTTATGGAGATGAAGTCTTCGGTTTTATTTCGGCTGAAGGTTACATCAAAATTCACCGCTCGGACTGCCCTAACGCCGCCAATATCAGGCAGAAATATCCCTATCGTATCATACGCACACGATGGAGCGGTCATTTTGACGGCCAAATGTCAGCCACACTTCGTATATTGGGACAAGATGACATCGGTATCATCACAAACATAACTTCCATAATCACAAAAGAGCACAACACTTCGCTACGCAATATAGCCGTAGACTCCAACGACGGTCTCTTCCAAGGATATGTCGTAGTCGGCGTAGGCGACACAGCGGCACTTAACAATCTTATCAAAAAAATCAAAACAGTAAAAGGAGTAAAAGATGTACAACGCAGCAAATAATATTAAGACATTTGCCGTGGTCGCACTGGCTACAACAGCTATGTCTCTCGGAAGTTGTGGTGGAAACACCGACGATGGAGCCCACACCCTTGTTGACTCAATTCACCGGTGTATTGCCATAGGTAATTACGAACATGCTTACGCGCTCATGGATAGTCTAAATACGCGCTATCCCGACAGCATCGCATTGCGCAAGGCCATAATGGCCGAGAAAGCCCAAGCTCAAGCAAACCAAGCCCGGAGCATGCTTCCCAAATGTATTGCGCGTGTCGACTCGCTGACCGTTGCCATTGATGATGCATCCAAGGACTTTATTACACGACAAACTTCCTCTACTATGGGTTCATACCTTGTACACCGTAATGCCACAAACATTGACCTTGCAGCCAATCGTAACGCTATCCAGCCGCGCGTGGTGGACATGGATACCCCATGGCTCATAGCAACCACACTTGTCTCGTCCAAGGCCCCGATATCTCTGTCCATAAAAGACGCATCCGGTAATATTTTGGCACAGACCGCAATAAGTGCCGATGCGTGCGTACACAGCGATGATGCATGGCGTTTCAATGTTGGGCCGGAGGCCGCAACACCACTGGCAAATGCCTTGCAAGCCTATCACGGCAAGGGCACAAGCGCCGTCGTCACCGATGCCGCAGGCAAGTCACATTCCATATCTATTAGTGCCGCCCTGGCGGAAGCAATTGTCGCTTCGGAGCATTTAGCCTCGCTTCAGTCACAATTATTCTACGCGCGCAAGACCTGCGAAAAACTACAACGTCGCCTACAATTGGCTCGCGATCAGCAGGCAAATGATGGCCGAGCAACCAGCTCCCTGCCCGAATAATATAAGCAAGCACATTCATAACACACCTATTGTTCTGCATCCAAGCCATATCATATGCTCCACATTGTATTCTGTATTGTTCTTCTAGTATTACTTATTGTTGCAATAAAAGTCTATATTCCATTTGTATATAAGCTTTTTGACGTTGCAAGAGAAATTTTAGACCGATTGTACTATCGTGAATAAAATCCGTCGAACACAGCCATACCGACCAACTGCGACTTCAATACATACACCGTTACAAACCCACAAACAGGTTAAGTAAATAACAAAATTTTTTACTCCATCGGTTTACGACTTTTTTTGGCTATATGGCATATAGGGCATCCGGATAAAATTTCGTAATTTTGCAGATAAATTAATCATCGATAAACGACCTAAACGCTACACAATGTTTGACACTATACTTGCATTGATACCCCTTGACGGTGGAGCCGAATTCTCATTCAGTGCCTCTGAATTTTTCCGCTGGTTTGTGGAAAACGCCAATTACCTATTTGTTTTTATATTCATGGTCATTGAGAGTTCTTTCATCCCTTTTCCGTCAGAAGTTGTAGTACCTCCGGCCGCGTATATCGCAGTGACATCTCCGGACGGGGGCATGAGTGTTATAGGCGTATGTCTTGTGGCCACAGCCGGTGCATTGTGCGGCGCCTACGTCAACTATTACCTATCGCTGTGGATTGGACGTCCGCTTGTATACCGCTTTGCAGACTCGCGCATAGGACACGCGTGCCTACTGGATCGCGCAAAAGTTGTACGTGCCGAGAGCTACTTTGACAAACACGGAGCTATCAGCACCTTCATAGGCCGACTTATACCGGCCATCCGTCAGCTCATAAGCATTCCGGCCGGACTATCGCGCATGAACATAGGCGTATTCACCCTCTTCACCATTCTCGGTGCTGGGGTTTGGAACACTATTCTTACAGCCCTCGGATGGTGGCTTGGCAAGAGCGTGTCTCGCGATGTTTTATTTGAAAAAATAGAGCATTACAACAGCTATCTTACGTATGCCGGGGTGGGCATATTGCTTGTATGTGTGGCTTTCATTGTATACAATGCATGCAAGCGCAGGGAAAACAAGACCCAACGGCAAAAATAGTTTTGGACGGAACAGCAGCACAATACAACAAGAACCAATATGATAGTATCTCCCTCGTTACTTTCTGCCGATTTCGGCAACCTTGACCGCGACCTCGCAATGCTCGAAGCTTCCGAGGCCGATTGGTATCATCTCGATGTCATGGACGGTGTATTCGTCCCCAATATATCCTTCGGTTTCCCCATAATCGATGCCATCGCACGGCGTGCCACCAAACCGCTGGACGTCCACTTGATGATAGTTGACCCAGACCGATACATTACGCGTGTGCGCGACACCGGTGCCGCCATTATGAATGTTCACCAGGAAGCATGCACACATCTACACCGTACCATCAGCGCAATACACCAAGCCGGAATGCGTGCAGCCGTAACACTCAACCCCGCCACTCCGGTATGCATGCTCGAAGACATCATCACCGATGTTGATATGGTACTGCTGATGAGTGTCAACCCCGGCTTCGGTGGGCAAAACTTCATTTCGGAAATTATACACAAGACACGGCGCTTACGCCGTCTAATCGCTGAGAGTGGCAGCAAGGCAATCATCGAAATTGACGGCGGAGTCAACGACATGACCGGGAAACAACTGGCTGATGCCGGGGCTGATGCTCTGGTGGCTGGAAGTGCCGTATTCCACGATCCGAATCCTGCAGCAGCCATCCGCCGACTTAAATCGCTGACAATGCAGCATTAAGGCCCTCCGCAAGGTCAACTAATAAGTTTTCACTTAAAAGCCACGCATATCCATCTCAAACGTATCCACCTTCGTCATGGACGAATTTGAAATAAACATAAAAGACAGAAATCGCAGACGTCGCCTTCATGCCACTATGCATAAGAACAGCGTCACGGGAAGCGATATGGAACACCACCGCACGTATACACCGGCATATGAGCGTGTGGCGGATACCGTGTCCGAAGCAAATAACGACATGACAACACCCGAAGAAGACATGCCTGCTATGGACAAACCGCGACGCAAATCCCACGAAAAAGCGACAACGGAAGAAGCCGTAGAGCGGTCAGTCACTGCTATCGACCCGGACATGTCAATGCCGTTGATACGCAACAAGTCTTGGCGAATATTTCTTGGCACGGTTTGCGGGCTGGCTGGCGTAGTGATATTGCTGATGTTACTCTCACATCTTGGCAATGGTGCACACGATCAAAGCGCCGCGACATCAATGTCTATCGAACAAATGGCAGCAAAACCCGGTTCAACCGAAAACATTGGCGGAGGCTTAGGCGCCTGGCTCTCGAATGCATTATTTACTGATGCTCTCGGCCTTGGATCGATAGTCATGACCTTATATCTACTCATCCTCGCTATAGGTTTTTTCGGTGTCAAGCGTATCAAATTTTGGTCCTTGACGTTCAAATCACTACTACTTGCAATCACCACAAGTATTGTTGTTGGCTTAGTGACATTCAACGCCCAAACAGCCATAAGCCTTGGCGGCACACACGGCCATGAAGTCAACGCATATCTTCTGCACATAGGCGGCCCCATCGTGGCCGTAGCATTATCCATCCTTCTTTTAGTTACCGTGGTTTGCGTCTATCTCAACGACATATTACGTTTTGCACATAAGTGTGCCGAAATACGCCGTCGTTACCGCCTGACACACGCCATAAATCGCGAACGCTCGACAGACAACGAAGCAAAAAATGTCACAACTTTTGCCGATACTTTCATCGTCGATGGTAAAGAAACCAATGCGGATAAAGACCATATCGATACGACCGAAGATACGGCCGCATCAAATACGGCTCAAAATACTACCGCTACTATTGAAGACCCGAAAACAGCAACGGACGAAGGCTTCAACATTGATCCTGACCCTGCACAGCCCGACACCGAAGACACCATATTTACCATAGACACGCCACAAGTTGATAAAATAGACGATGGCAAAGCCATAGCCGGCACCTCAGGCTCGGGAGTATACTCAGACCATCGCGCAATTCTACCCGGATACAGTTTTCCCACCCTTGAACTGCTCAAAGACATTCCACAGCGCATATCCGCAGATCCTAACGAATTACAGCACAACAAGGACCGCATCGAGAAGGCTTTGGCCGACCACAAAATCACTATAGACAGCATAAAGGCCACCGTCGGCCCGACCGTGACATTATATGAAATCGTACCCAGCGAGGGCATACGTATCGCACAAATCAAACGCCTTGAAGACGATATTGCACTGAGCCTTGCCGCCAGCCATATACGCATCATAGCACCTATGCCGGGCAAAGGTACTGTCGGCATCGAGGTCCCCAACGGCGACCCTCAGACAGTGTCTATTCGTGCGGTGCTGTCGTCCAAGAGATTCCGCGAATACGACAAGCCGCTACCCATAGCAATGGGAGCTACAATATCTAATGATATATTTGTAGCCGATTTGGCTTCTATGCCGCATGTTTTGGTTGCCGGTGCCACCGGACAAGGAAAATCTGTGGGGCTCAACGTCATCATCGCCTCGCTACTATACAAGAAACATCCCACCGAACTAAAGTTTGTCCTTATCGACCCTAAGGAAGTTGAGTTCAGTCTTTACAATAAGCTCGAAAAGCATTATCTGGCCAAACTACCGGGCGAAGAAAGTGCCATTGTCACCGATTTCGAGAAAGTATTGATGGTGCTAAATTCGTTATGTGTCGAGATGGACACCCGATACGGACTGCTGCGCGAAGCCGGGGTACGCGACATTGTCGAGTACAACAAAAAGTTCGAAGAAGGACGTCTCAACCCCGATTACGGCCATCACTATATGCCATACATAGTGGTTGTTATCGATGAATTTGCCGACCTTATAATGACTGCCGGCAAGGAAATTGAGCTGCCGGTAACACGCATTACCCAAAAGGCACGCGCCATTGGCATACACATGGTCATAGCCACGCAACGTCCGTCTACAAACGTGCTCACCGGACTTATCAAAAGTAATTGCCCGGCGCGTATCGCTTTCCGTACATTCCAAATGGTGGACTCGCGCGTAATACTCGACCGACCGGGCGCTAACCAACTTATCGGCCGCGGAGACATGCTTTACAGCCAAAGCGGCGAACCGGTGCGTGTCCAGTGCGCATTCATATCCACAGACGAAGTAGACAACCTTGTCAACTATATCTTCAATCAGACGGGATTCACCAAGGCTTACGAATTGCCCGAACCAAAGTTGTCCAACGATGACCACCAAATTGGCGGATATATGGGCGCAGGCACCAACGACCGCGACCCGCTCTTTGACGAATGCGCACGTTTCATCATCACACAATCTACTGCATCAACGTCCTCGCTACAACGACGCTTCCAAATTGGGTATAACCGCGCAGGAAAAATCATCGACCAAATGGAAGCATGTGGCATAGTCGGCCCCGCCAGTGGCAATAAACCGCGACAGATAAAGATGGACGCTATGGAGCTGGAGCATGTGCTCTCACAACACTGACACTTCACGAGTTGTACGGCAAAATGACGACTATCGAACGAAGATATACAAAGGGATGCAGATAAACATTGGCCGATACTTAATTGTTTAGTATAAATACACATATCATAACAACTATGGCATTAAAACAACCAAGACACGTTTTGGTATTCCTACTGGCTCTCACCACGGCATTCGGAGTGATAGCCGCATCGCCTTCGGCCGAACAGATACTCGACAAAACGGCCAAGGCAATGACTTCTGCCAAAAGTGTTACCGTCAAGTTCGGATATACCGCCGGAGGCAATCATTCCAATGGCTCAATGACAATGTCCGGCAAAAAGTTCACCTTCAATCTCGGCAATATAGCCGTGTGGTACAACGGGACACTCCAATGGGCGCTCAACCGTAGCGACAATGAAGTAACCCTTACCAAGCCTACTGCCGCCGAAGTCGTTGAATCAAATCCGTTTGCTATTCTCACCTCTTACAAGCAGCGCTACACTCCATCCTTGACTAAAAAAGCAAAAAGCGAATACATCGTCACACTTAGGCCAAAAAAGAGAGGCGGTCAAATCACGACAGCCACTATACGCATCAATGCCGCCAACTACTATCCCGCGGCCTTGACATTACGGCTTTCAGACGGGTCGTCAGTCAGCGTGTCCGTCACCTCCGTCAGTAGTGGTGCTGCCCTTCCGGCTACGTACTTTCAATACGACACCCGGTCAAATCCCAAAGTTGAACTTATTGATTTAAGATAGATGCATAGGCATCCGCAATAAACGCATAAAATGACTGTAAATATGAGCAACGCCATCACCACCAAATGCGCCATCATCGGTTCTGGGCCGGCAGGGTATACAGCCGCCATATATGCCTCGCGAGCCAATCTCGCCCCTGTACTTGTCGATGGTCCGCAACCTGGCGGACAATTGACTACAACATCCGAAGTAGAAAACTTCCCGGGCTATCCTGAAGGAGTCGACGGCAACCAACTCATGGCTGACTTGCGCAGCCAAGCCTCCCGATTCGGGACAGTAATGCTATCCGACCGCGTGACGGATGCCGATTTATCCATACGTCCGTTCAAGCTATCTCTCGCATCCGGACGTAACATCATCGCCGATACGGTTATCATTGCCACCGGAGCCTCGGCGCGTTATCTCGGGCTACCGGACGAAGAACGTTTTCGCGGCATGGGAGTCAGTGCCTGCGCCGTATGCGATGGCTTTTTTTATCGAGGGAAACGTGTTGCCGTCGTTGGTGGCGGAGACACTGCATGCGAAGAAGCCATATACCTCGCCGGACTTGCCCAAAAGGTATATATGATTGTCCGCAAGGACCACTTGCGTGCGTCCAAGGTGATGCAACAACGTGTATCAGACAATCCCAAAATCGAGATATTATACAACACAAATACACTCGGCTTGGCCGGAGAAGAGTTTGTCGAAGGAGCACATTTGGTCGAATATGCAGGCACCGAACGTGAGCATCGCTATGATATTCAAATCGATGGTTTCTTCCTTGCCATAGGACACCAGCCCAATAGTGCACTATTCGCGAAGTATATCGAAACCGACAAGGCCGGATACATTGTCACCAAAGGCTTATCCACAGCCACGAGCGTAGCCGGGGTTTTTGCAGCCGGCGATGTGGCCGATCCACGCTTCCGGCAGGCTGTCAACGCTGCTGCTGCCGGATGCCGCGCTGCCCTCGAGGCTGAACGATTCATCCTTGACAACGGATCGTTACTATCCTCTACCACATAAGCCATTTTTTATCGAACACGGCAAATTAAACTCTCCAATTCAAAAAAACTATTATGAAAACGCTCCTAACAACAATCTCGGTCGTCCTCACAATAGCGACATTGACCCCCATCGCCGTACATGCCGACGAATACAATACTCGCCAAGCACGCTCGTACATACGAGATGCAGAATACCAGATGCGTCAAGCCGAGAATTACAGACGCGATGCCAATTCGTATCGACGCACCGCCGAAAGCTATCGTCGACAAATGGACTCGTACATTAAACGCAATGACACTCGCAATGCCGAAACCTACAGGCGTCGAATGCAAAACGACCTTGACCGCGCCGCAGATTATGATCGTAAGGCTGTACAAGCCGATAGTCGAGCTGCCGATTATCTAAATGATGCCGCCCGTGCTTTACGCCGCTAAATGTATGTACTCGGCATCACAAGACTAATTCAGCTAAAAGGACAGAACGGCCATAGTCCGCATAACGAGCCAATAAGATTAATCGCATACAAATTAAACCATAATAAGACTGACTTCAAATATGAAAGCGACACGATTGCTAACTGCACTAATCGTCATAACAATATTTGGCATAGCTGCTACGGCTCAGAATCAGCCCATACGCTGGCGAACAACAGCCAAAATGACATCACCCACCGAAGGCATACTTACCGTACGAGCAATCATTTCCGATGGATGGCATCTGTATGATATGACGCTACCCAAAGGTGGCCCGGTACCGACTACATTAGATTTCTCCAAAAGCACCGGAGTCAAATGGCTGGGACAATTCAAGGCATCTTCAAAACCGGTATCAAGCCATGACGCATCTTTCGACATGACCTTGCGCTGGTGGAAAAAAGACGTGATATTCACTCGCCAATTTCGCCTCACCGGCGATGTATCAGATGCTTCCATAGACGGAATTATCAACTATATGGCTTGTAATGGTAGTACGTGTAACCCGCCAAAGAAACAAACCGTAAAACTTAAAGTCAAAGCTTATAAAAGCAAGTAAATTTGGGCATAGACATATGTCTATTTGTACATATATTCACCTGTTTACGAGTTGGCTTCATTCGCATCAGCAACATCCTATATTCGAACATTTTGTGTGCCAATGCATTGTCGATTATACAACACGTCAGACCATCACACAAGAGACCAATAATCCGCATAACGACATTTCGACATTATAAATGCAAACTACTGCTATGATCAAACGGACATTATCTTACACAATACTCTTATTATGCTTTTTAGTCACCATCCCCAAGGCAAGTGCTCAAATCTCTGATCCCGTAAAATGGAGTTGGGACGTAACCGAAACCTCTGACGGCGGTACCGTGACCATTACCGCAGTTATCCAACCCGGATGGCACATTTATGGCTTAGAAAAAGTCAAAAGTGGTCCGGTGCCCACCTCAATTACTTTTGCTGACATCGATGGAATCGCATTTGGCGAAATAACTCCGGACATAGAGCCTAAAACGATTATAGACAAAGCATTCGATCTTAAGCTCAAAGAATGGACCGGGACAGTGACGTTTGAATGCGATTATCACTTGAGCCATCCTATCAGTACGACCCTCACCGGCATTATCGAATATATGGCATGCCGCGAAGGTGCCTGCACCCCTCCCAAACGCATAAACTTTAGCGTAAATATTGGCAGTACAGCGTCTGCAACCACCGCTACGGACACTGCGGGTAACGCTACGGCAAAGGTCACCGCTTCCACAGCGCAAGCAAGCGAGCCGGTCGACCTCTGGGCTCCGGTGGATATGATGTCCGTCAACAACGATGCCCATGGACAAAATGCCGCTCCATCATGGCTATCACTGCTCGTCATGGGATTCCTGGGCGGACTGTTGGCCTTGCTCACTCCTTGCGTATGGCCTATGATTCCAATGACCGTTAGTTTCTTCCTTAAGCGCACAAAAAGCCGTAAACGTTCCATCACCGATGCATCGCTCTACGGAGTGTCCATTATAGTTATTTACTTGGTAATGGGCATTGCCATAACGCTTGCCTTCGGAGCAGGCAAACTCAACGACATAGCCACCAGTGCTGTGTTCAATCTAATATTCTTTGCCATGCTTGTTGTGTTTGCCATATCCTTCTTCGGGGCTTTTGACATCAAACTGCCCTCGAAGTGGTCCAACAGTATAGACAACAAGGCCGAAACTACTACAGGCATTTTAAGCATATTCTTCATGGCCTTTACGCTGGTGCTGGTATCTTTTTCGTGCACAGGCCCCATTATAGGCACACTGCTGGTCGAAGCCGCCAGTCAAGGCAGTATAGTCGGTCCGGCCATAGGCATGGGCGGATTCGCCCTTGGCCTCGCCCTACCCTTCTCACTCTTCGCGTTCTTTCCTTCCCTACTTAAGGAAATGCCAAAGTCCGGCGGATGGATGAATTCAGTGAAAGTTGTTCTCGGATTTATAGAACTTATACTTTCGCTCAAATTTCTCTCAGTGGCAGACCTCGCCTACGGATGGCGCATACTCGATCGTGAGGTGTTTGTCGCCATTTGGATTGTACTATTCGTCCTACTGGGTATGTACCTGATAGGCAAACTGCGATTTGCGCACGATGCACCCAAAGAACGCACCGGTGTCGGATCATTCTTTCTGGCTGTAATATCATTCTCTTTTGCCGTATATCTGCTGCCGGGGCTATGGGGTGCGCCGCTTAAAAGCATCAGCGCCTTTGCGCCGCCGCTGTCCACTCAAGATTTCAATCTCTACGGAGGACAATTTAAGGAATTCCACGATTATGACGAAGGTATGCGTTATGCCGCCGAAAACGACAAGCCGGTAGTTCTGGACTTCTCCGGATATGCCTGCGTCAATTGCCGCAAGATGGAAGGTGCCGTATTCGACACAGAACAAGTGCGAAAAATCATCGAAGACAACTACGTACTTATTAAACTTATGGTAGACGAAAAAGCCGATCTACCCCAACCTTACACCGTGCAAGAGAATGGTCAAGATATTACGATATCTACTGTAGGCGAAAAATGGGCCTACCTTCAGCGCCACAAGTTTAATATTAATTCGCAACCATACTATGTCCTTCTTGACAGCCGCGACGGCACACCATTGGCTCAAGCCCGCAGTTACGATGAAAACATTGCCGCTTTCATCTCCTGGCTTGATAAAGGACTTAAGGCTTATACGGAAAAATAAAGATTTAACATCCATACACACAATGTCACACACCAGACAAGAAAGGCTTGAAGCACTCGGACGAGTTATGGACACCCTTGACATCCTACGTGTCAAATGCCCCTGGGACGCCAAGCAGACCAACCAAAGCCTACGCCCCAACACCATCGAGGAAACCTATGAACTGGCTCAGGCACTGCTCGAAAACGATAGCCCGAACATCAAAAAGGAACTCGGAGACGTACTGCTTCATATATTATTCTACGCCAAAATCGGTGATGAGCAGGGTAAATTCGACATCGCCGACGTAGCTGACGCACTTAATCAAAAACTGATTTTCCGTCATCCACATGTCTTTGGCGAAGTACACGTGGACAATGCGCACGATGTGGAACTTAACTGGGAACAGATCAAGCTCAAGGAAAAAGGCGGAAACCACACAGCATTAGCCGGAGTACCAAAGGCTCTACCGGCGCTTGTCAAGTCTTTCCGCATCCAAGAAAAAGCGGCCAACGTTGGCTTCGATTGGGAGAAAATCGAGCAAGTATGGGACAAAGTGGACGAAGAAACATCTGAAGTACGGCAAGCTGTGGTAAACGGCACTCAAGACAACATCGAAGGCGAATTCGGCGACCTAATGTTCGCCATAATCAATGCGGCACGATTGTATAAGGTTAATCCCGAAAACGCTCTCGAACGCACTAACCGCAAGTTTATCGCCCGCTTCAACCACATTGAACAACGCGCTCACGAACTTGGCACTCCACTCAAGGACATGACCCTTGCACAGATGGACGCCCTGTGGAACGAAGCCAAAGCCAAAGGTCTGTGATAGTCTGTATTACAGAGAAACCGAGCGTCGCTCGGGACATCGCCCGCCTGCTTGGCGCCGATGCCTCGCGTGATGGTTTTTATGAAGGTAACGGATATTGCGTCACTTGGACTTTCGGTCACCTATGCTGTCTCAAAGAACCAAATGACTATACAGATATGTGGAAGCGGTGGAGTCTCTCATCTCTGCCCATGGTTCCCTCGCGCTTTGGCATAAAACTTATTGCAGACAGAGGTATCGAAAAACAATTCAAGGTCATCGCCACGCTGTTTTCTAAAGCAGACAGCATCATCAACTGCGGTGACGCCGGTCAAGAAGGCGAACTGATACAACGCTGGGTTATGCAGAAAGCCACCGTTAAATGTCCCGTGCAACGCCTGTGGATTTCATCACTGACAGACGAAGCCATACGTGACGGATTTGCCCATCTGCGCCCTCAGTCGGATTTCGACAACTTGTATTATGCCGGACTATCCAGAGCCATAGGCGACTGGCTGCTGGGCATGAACGCTACACGGCTATACACGCTTAAGTATAGCGACCGAAACAACCGCAATGTTTTGTCCATAGGCCGCGTGCAAACTCCGACACTCGCCATTATCGTCGAACGCCAACGTGCCATAGATAATTTTAAACCTACCGACTCGTGGGAATTGGCAACTCATTATCGCAACACAGTATTTACATCCACAGGCAATCGATTTGACAACGCCGAAGCCGCCAATGTTGAAGCCGAAGCCATTCGGAACATTCCATTGACAATCGATAGTATTGCCAAGAAGACAGGACGCGAAGCGCCAAAAAAACTATTCGATCTCACCTCACTACAAGTCGAATGTAACAAAAAATGGGGATGGTCGGCCGACCGCACACTCCAACTCATACAGTCACTGTACGAAAAAAAAGTAACAACATATCCACGTGTAGACACCACGTACCTTAGTGAAGATTTGCACGCTAAAATACCTGATATACTGCGTCAGATGACACCATACGCCAATATTACAGCACAGGTGTTGGCGCGCAAGATACCCAAGAGCAAGCGAATCTTTGACAATTCGAAAGTCACCGATCACCACGCCATTATCCCCACCGGACAATCTCCGAAGGCTCTCGTGGGTGACGAACGACTGATGTACCACCTAATAGCATTGCGCTTTATCGCAGCTTTCTATCCGGACTGCGTATTCGAACAAACTACGGTCAATGCTCATGCGGGTAAACACAAATTCAAAGCCAACGGTCGTGTAATACTCGAACAAGGCTGGAAGGCACTCTTCCCTACCAAAGACAAAACCCAAGCCGGAACTGCTGCCGAGATACAGGACAGCGAAGATGCCGAGGAAGAGTCCGACAACAAAACACTACCAGCTTTCGCCGTGGGCGAAAGCGGACCGCACGCCCCATTTGTAAATAAGAAAACGACACAACCGCCCAAACCTTTTACCGAAGGCACCTTGCTACGCGCAATGGAAAGCGCCGGCAAAACCATCGAAGACGAAACACTCCGCGAAGCCATGAAGGCTAACGGCATAGGGCGTCCATCTACGCGTTCGGCCATCATTGAAACACTTTTCAAACGCCAATACATAAAGAGATTACGTGGCAAAACGCTGGCACCTACAAGCACCGGAATTGCGCTTATAGATACAATTAAGGATCCGCTGCTAAAAAGCGCCAAACTTACCGGCATCTGGGAAAACCGTCTTCGTATGATTGAACGTGGCGAGTTCAGCGCAGTCGAATTTGTCAACGACCTAAAGACACAGGTCAATGATATAGTTATCACCGTCCTTTCGGACAACAGCGGCAATCACATTACCATCGAAAAGGCTCCGGTCAAGACCCGGAAAACGCGTACATCTCCAAAAGAAAGCGCCAAGCCAAAGAATACAACAGCAAAAAAAACGACAAAAACCACACAGCCTGCACCAACGTCAATAGAACAGATTGTCTGCCCCAAATGTCTTAAAGGCCATCTGCTCAAAGGACGTACAGCCTACGGATGCAGTCGCTATGCCGAAGGGTGTAGCTTTATACTGCCATTCGCTCAGTATCCGGCAACACTCTCTCCTGCGCAACTGGCTGCAATACTGGATAAAGCCAACGAGACCAAATGACCTGGCAAGACATAGTAGTCCTAATCATAGTAGTAACCGCCATAATAATCCTAGTGATGAACATGGTACGAAGCTTCCGACACAAAGATTCATGTTCTTCGTGCCGTCATGGCAAGGACAACAACGCTAAACATACGTCTACCAAATGCTATGGGACTGATGCTTGTGCCGGATGCCCGTTACATGACTCTTGCCACAAATATTGACATGTCCGATGCAACATAAAAAGCGGGAACGCCAACTCATTTCGAGTATGCATTCCCGCTACTTTATTGTCTGTCAAATAATCCCTCGGACTATAACTTTCGACACAAAATTGTCCGTCCGCATTGTCCGTTCTCGGTTCAGAGAGGATTATCAGTTTCGAAAGCTCAATTCGCCATCGGCATCCACGTCTATAACAATCGGACGTTCCTTGTCCACCTTCTGAGCCAAGATATCCTTGCTCAAACGGTTAAGTATCTGACGATGTATGACTCGCTTGACAGGTCGTGCACCGAATTCGGGGTCAAAGCCTTCATCGGCAAGAAGCGATATGGCCTTTGGGGTGTATTCCAAGGTGATTCCGTTGGGTGCAAGCATCTTTTGAATAGACTTCATTTGCAGTTCGACAATCTGCTCGATTTCCTTACGATCAAGCGGCGAGAACATGATAATTTCGTCTATACGGTTCAGGAATTCGGGACGGATGTTCTCTTTAAGCATCTCCAACACCTGAGCCTTTGTGGTGTCGATGGTCTGCTCACGATTGGCATCAGTCATCTTGGCAAAGTTGTCGCGAATCAAAGCCGAACCCATATTCGAGGTCATGATGATAATGGTGTTCTTGAAATTGACTACACGACCCTTATTGTCTGTCAGACGACCATCGTCAAGCACCTGCAACAAGATGTTGAACACATCCGGATGAGCCTTTTCAATTTCATCGAACAAGACAACAGAATATGGTTTGCGACGCACTGCCTCGGTCAGTTGACCACCCTCATCGTAGCCTACGTATCCCGGAGGCGCTCCGACCAAACGGCTCACAGAATGCTTCTCCTGATACTCTGACATATCAATACGAGTCATCATATTTTCGTCATCGAAGAGGTAGTCGGCCAAAGCCTTGGCCAATTCGGTTTTGCCAACGCCGGTAGTACCTAAGAAGATGAACGAACCAATAGGTCGTTTGGGGTCGCTAAGACCTGCACGGCTACGGCGCACGGCATCTGCCACGGCGCTTATAGCAGCATCCTGTCCTACTACGCGTTTGTGAAGCTCGTCTTCAAGCAGCAGCAATTTGGTACGTTCGCTCTGTACCATCTTGCTTACAGGAATTCCGGTCCAACGGCTTACAACATCGGCGATGTCGTCGGCATCAACCTCCTCCTTAATGAGAGCTTTCTCACCCTGCATGGCCTTCAACTGAGCCTGAATGCTCACATTCTCGTCTTCTTTTTGTTTGATAGTTCCGTAGCGTATCTCAGCCACACGTGCATAGTCGCCCTCTCGTTCGGCGCGTTCGGCGTCAAAGTTGAGCTGCTCGATATCAACCTTGTTCTGCTGTATGCGGTCTATCAGGTCTTTTTCGGACTTCCACTGAGCCGCAATCTGGCTCTGCTGCTCGCGCATGGATGCCAAGTCTTTTTCGATGTCCTTAACACGAGCCTCATCTCCCTCACGCTTTATGGCCTCTCGTTCGATTTCCTTTTGGGCTATCTGACGTTTGATATCATCCAAAGCCTGCGGTTCGGAGTCTATTTCCAACTTAAGCTTAGAAGCAGCCTCATCCATAAGGTCAATAGCCTTGTCCGGCAAGAATCTATCGGTGATATATCGCTCGCTCAGCTGCACGGCAGCCACAACGGCTTCGTCACGGATACGTACATGGTGGTGATTCTCGTACCGTTCCTTCAAACCTCGAAGGATGGCTATGGCGCTGGCCTCGTCAGGCTCGTCAACCATTACTTTTTGGAAACGACGTTCAAGAGCCTTGTCTTTTTCGAAATACTTCTGGTATTCGTCCAAAGTTGTGGCACCAATACTGCGGAGCTCGCCACGTGCCAATGCCGGTTTGAGAATATTGGCAGCATCCATAGCGCCCTCACCCTTGCCGGCACCTACCAGCGTATGAATTTCATCGATAAAAAGGATTATCTCGCCGTCACTCTGAGTGACTTCGTTAACGATGGCTTTAAGACGTTCTTCAAACTCGCCCTTGTACTTGGCTCCGGCCACCAATGCACCCATATCCAACGAGAATATCTGCTTGGAGCGGAGGTTCTCGGGAACGTCGCCGCGTACGATGCGCTGTGCAAGACCTTCGGCTATGGCCGTTTTACCGGTACCGGGTTCACCTATAAGCATAGGATTGTTCTTAGTACGACGACTCAAAATCTGAAGTACTCGACGTATTTCTTCGTCTCGTCCGATGACCGGATCAAGCTTGCCTTCGCGAGCACGCTCGCACAGGTTAATGGCGTACTTGGACAAGGCGTTGTATTGTTCTTCAGCTCCTTGGTCTGTAGCTTTCTTGCCTTTGCGCAATTCGGTGATGGCGGCTTTCAGCTCTCTGGCAGTAATGCCTGCATCCTTGAGTATAGTGGCTGCCGATGAATTGATCTCAAAAATGGCGCTGAGCATGGCCTCAAGCGTGACATATTCATCACCATCGGACTTGGCTATATCCAAAGCCTTTTGCATCACATCATTAGTGCTGTGACTCAGATACGGCTCTCCGCCGCTTACTTTTGGCTCGTTGGCAATGGCTTCATCTACTTGACGCACTACCTGCTGAAGATTGGCGCCGAGCTTCTGAAAGATAAATTTGACCAACGAGTCGCCTTCCTCAATAATGGCTTTGAGGAGATGCACAGGTTCGATGGCCTGAGCACCCGACGAACGAGTAATCTCAACAGCCTTCTGAATGGCTTCCTGTGACTTGATGGTAAAATTATTAAAGTTCATAATTTATATTAGTTGTTTTATTTATTATCTGTTTTATTTATTATCTGTTTTGTTGTTATTGGTTGCTATGCTTAGTTTGAATGAATATTGCGTGGGTACAATTGCCAGTCACGATATTCCTTGCCGAGAGCACGCACAGCATTGTGCCAAACGGCATCGCCATCGCCTCGCAGCAATTCCGACGGGTCGTCAGGCATACGCAAGGTTGCCCACGTACCCTCGTCTATCTCGTCTTCGAGTTGCCCTGCCTCCCATCCGGAGTATCCAAGGAAGAAGCGCAATTCGCCTTCAGTTGTGTACCCCGCATTGACGTAATCTGCGACAGCATCAAAATCGCCGCCGACCCACAATCCGGGAGTCACGACATTTGCTCCGGGCAAGATGTCCTCTCCAAGCGTATGCAAGAAAAACAGCCTGTCCAAACCTACTGGACCTCCGCCAAATACCGGCACGCCTTCGTATCGAACATTTTCCAATATGTCATTAAGACCGAAGTTGGTGCTGTAATTGAGCACACATCCCATGGCTCCGGAATCGCGCCCATAGTCCAGCAGGACTATAACCGCATGATTGAAGCAGCTCTGTGTAAGCTGTGGATGCGCCACAAGCATTGCTCCGGCGCCAAGCATACTCTTGTCGCCCCTGCGGGATGCCCTGCCTCTTCCAAATGTATCTGCATTGAACCGTTTCATTGTCATGGTTTGTTTTTCTTTTTTTCGGTGTGTGTCATTTCAACATCTCCCAGCCCACGAAGGTTGGGGAATTATGCTTAAATTTGCATACCGATTTAAATATTACAAATTATGTGCCAACTGCACATATACACTGACCAAGACAGTTTACGATGCAACAAGAATACGCCTCACCGCTTTTGGACGAAGCCGTCAATCAAATATCACGCCTACCCGGCATAGGCCGTAAAACCGCGTTACGGCTATCCTTGTATATATTACGACAAGACCCGTCATTAGCCCACCGCTTGGCAGATGCGTTGACTTCTATGCGCGATGGCATACGCTACTGCAGGCGCTGTCATAACATTTCAGAAACTGACATATGCCCTATATGTGCAAATCCGTTGCGTGACACTTCAACGATATGCGTCGTCGAAAACATCCGCGATGTCCTCGCTTTCGAACGTACGGCCCAATACCACGGACTATATCATGTGCTGGGAGGTGTCATCTCGCCCATTGATGGTGTAGGACCTGATTTATTGGAAATTGACTCTCTGGTACAGCGTGTCAGAGACGAGAACACTCACGAGGTCATACTTGCACTCAGTCCTACTATGGAAGGCGAAACAACCAATTATTATATATATAGGAGACTGGCCGGGACTCCTGCCAAGGTGACACAATTGGCACGCGGCCTCTCGGTAGGCGGCGACATCGAATACACCGATGAAGCTACTTTAGCTCGATCGCTTGCCGGACGTATCCCTGTGGGTGACCCTCAATTCTGACACAACATGACACAAACTGACACATCTGACCTGCTGACACTACGTGCCCTCGAACCGGAAGACGTTGACACAATATACCTGTGGGAAAACGACGTGTCCGAATGGTACAGCCGTCAAAATATGACGCCTGCATCACGCTACCAGATTTGGCAGTATATTCATAGCTATGACGGAAGCCTGTATGGAGGCAACCAACTACGCATGATGGCATGTCTTGCCGATGGAATCCCTGTAGGTACTGTAGACCTCTATGACATTGATGCAGCAAATCGTCGCGCGTGGGTCGGAATATACATTGCACCACAATGGCGAGGCTGCGGATACGCCCGCGAGACACTACGACAAATCAGTCAATACGCCTACGATCATTTGGCCATAGCTCACCTCGCAGCCGAAGTAGCTGCTGACAACGAGCCTTCATGCCGCCTTTTCGAAGCCGCGGGATACCGTTTGGGCGGATGTTTGCATGCATGGCGCTACTATCGCGGCTACGCACATGACGTGCGCATCTATCAGTGTGACTGCAAATAATAGCCGTTTGCGCTTATCTGCCACATCCATTTTTTTCGGGAAAAAAACATCCAACGCTGTCACAAACGGCGTCTTCTTACGTCATAATAGTGAACAGTAACCATAATCACAATGACTGCACAACAATACAAAGATAACATCCTGGGCTGCTACAGCAGCATGCTGGCAGTGGCCCGTCGCATTCTCGGAAACGAGGACGAGGCACAGGATGCCGTCCAGGATGTATGTCGACGTTTGTGGGAACACTGCTCCGAAACTACGGTACCGGCCAATCCCGGAGCTTTCTGTGCGGTGTCCATTCGCAACCATTGCCTCGATGTCATCCGTTCGCGCCCTTTGGACGCCGGCGATGAGCCTTTGGCATCCATCGCCGAAAGTAAGGCGGACGACGAAACAGATACCGAAGATACAGCCGGCCTACTTCAAAAGGCGATAGAACAACTGGAGCGCCGTTCTCGTCTTATTATACAATGGAGCCTACAAGGCCGCAGCTATGGCCAAATGGCTGCCGAGCTACACACTTCAGAGGCAAACGTCCGCCAAGTTACTTCACGCGCACGTCGCCAACTCCGCAACATCATAGTACAAATGCAATCTCTCTAAAAACATAAAACATGAAAACTAAAGCAGATATCATAGACGAAACTACGGTCCGCGTACTGCTCGACAGATGGTATGACGGAACGGCGACAGCCGCCGACGAAGATGCTTTGACACTGTACTTTACCACGTCAGAATACATTCCCGAAGATTTGAGAGCCGATGCCGCCGTCTTTGCCCTGCCCACAGAAAAGTCGCAATCGATGTCGGAAGACATTCCCTCCGACCTCATGGCTCAAGTAAATGGCGCAATAATTGCCGAAAAGGCACGCAAACGCCGCCACGCCTTTTGGTACACCGCCGCATCTGCCGCTGCCTGCGCTTGCATTGCCATGGTCCTGGGTCTGTCGGGGAAAAATGAACTGACTCCAACAATAGGTAACACATACGCCAACGCAGTACAACAGCCGCAAAAAACCTCATGCGAAGCACAGACTGTCACACCTTCAGACATCGAAAAAGCCGAAAGCGACACACCTTCTGAAGTGCCAACAGCTATGCCTGCAAAGCCCCAATATGCCCAGGCAGCTATAGCCTATGATGACTACCACGAAGTTTCCGACCCTGCCGAGGCGGAACGCATTCAACTCGAAGTAGCCGCTCTGCTTTCTCGGAGTCTAAACTCAACAGGCAAAGCAGCCGAGAAGGCCATACGTAATGCTGACAGACTGACCGAGCAAATCAACCGTTCAAGCGTTAAGGCTGTGGCCAAAATCATCAATAATAGCATCAGCGGACTGTGACGCATAGCCACCGACTTAAGCACTGACTAACACATATCATAACTGACATTACAAACACTAACATATAAAAACATACAACGATGAAACTAAAAAATCTTGCTTTTTTCCTCGCCATCGCTATCATTGGCACAACAATGGCATGCGCGCAACAACGCGTATTCGCAGATATCCCCTCCGGCAAAGGCGTCCAAAAGGTCTATGTATCTCAAGCTCTTATGAAGATGCTGGGAACCAAAGCTTTTGAAGCCGTCAACTCGGATGATGTAAACATGGCGGCTATTCTCAAAGGCAGCACCATCAACTCGGTGGAAGTTCTTAACTGTGAAGAAGGGGCTAACCTCAAATCAATTCGCTCCAAGTGCCAAGCAATCATCAAATCTCTCAACCTACAGGTACTCGTCGAGAACTCGGAAGATGGCGAACAAGGTGTTACAATCTATGGCCTTCCCGACCCCTCCGACCCCGACATAGTCACTACTGCGCTCATATTTAATGACGAAGGTGATGAAATAAACTGTGTGGTACTCACCGGAAAAATCAATTTTGGTGCAGCTGTCAGTCAAGCTATGGACAATCAAAACGATGACGATGATAACAATTGATATGCAACACTACGAGTGACTTCCTCTTCCCGGCCCGGCACACCTGCTATCCAGCGGACGTGTCGTGGCTGTTTAATGCGGACTATACACTCTCTACTTTCATTATTTTTCATCGTGACATGTCACAAAGCGAGTCTTTTCGCGTCATACATATAGAAAACATAATAATCAAAGCACATAAACTTACAACAATGAAAGCTAAACGTTTTCTTAGTGCACTTGCCATCCTACTGATAGGCTCTACCTTTACCGTCAATGCCGAACAAATCTTCGCAGACATACAACCGGAACAGCGTAATGACAGCGTAATGACCATCAACATCTATCTTGAAGGCGATCAACTCAAAGACATCAAAGAACAAACAGACAAGTTCGATTTCCTAAAGAATTCAAAGTTTGACGAAATGGGCGAACTCACGTCGGTAGAAATCATTTACAGCAATATCGCCGAGACGCACGATGCAATTACCAAGCGTCTGAACAGCGGCATAAGCGCCCTTGATATTCAGCCTGTAGTCTATACTGATGCCGAAAACAGCCATATCGAAATATACGCTGAACCCTCTGACGACCCCACATCCCAAAAGCTTAAACGTTTGGTATGCTTTGTAACCGATAATAACGAAATCACAGCAGTTCTCTTCGAAGGCAACATCACTATGCCGGACGAAATGTAAAAGGGAAAATAGTAAACAAGACATTACTCAAGTATACAAACATGGCGAGACAATCAGAGGATGCACGTCTCGCCATGTTTCCTTTTCCCTTAGCCATTCACGTTATGATACCCGGACGTTCTATTTAACATCTGACGGAAGACAAGCATCTATACCGGGTGGAAATCCTTAAGCAAATAGTGCTCGGAAGGCCTCTTCAACTTTGGATACCTCATGAATCTTAATACTAAGACCTTCGGTCTCGACTCCCTTGAGGTTGTTGGCCGGCACAAGAATATGTGTCATTCCAAGTTTCTCAGCCTCAAGGATACGTTGTTGCAAGCGCGTTACCGGCCGTATTTCGCCCGACAAGCCGACCTCTCCGGTCATGCACCAGCCATCCGGAACAGCCATATCGACATTACTGGAAAGTATGGCACTGATGACAGCCAAATCAAGTGCCGGGTCATTTACTCGCAATCCTCCGGTGATGTTGAGAAACACGTCTTTGGCTGCGAGCTTAAAACCAACACGTTTCTCAAGTACAGCCAAGAGCATATTCATTCGTTTACCGTCAAAACCTGTCACCGAACGTTGCGGCGTACCGTATGCAGCTGTACTCACCAAAGCCTGACATTCGATAAGGAAGGGGCGTATACCTTCCAAAGTCACGCCTATAGATACTCCTGAAAGCGATGTATCTCCGCGCGTCATCAGCACTTGCGATGGGTCCATGACCTCGCGCAAGCCACGTTGACACATTTCATATATGCCTAATTCGTTGGTACTCCCAAAACGGTTCTTGATGGCACGCAAAATCCTATACATATACTTGCTGTCGCCCTCGAACTGTAGCACGGCATCCACAATGTGTTCCAACACCTTAGGCCCGGCAAGAGAACCTTCTTTGGTAATATGACCTATCAAAATGACAGGCGTGGACGTAGTCTTGGCGTATTGCAACAGCCGGGCAGCGCATTCGCGCACCTGACTGACACTACCGGCCGATGATTCAAGCGCTTCGCTGTATATGGTCTGTATTGAGTCTATGATAAGTATACCGGGATTGATATCTTCGACGTGCCGCATAATGCGTTCTAAAAGCGTCTCGCATACAATCAATACGTTGTCGCTGCCTCGGCCTATACGGTCGGCTCGCATTTTGATTTGAGAAGCACTCTCTTCTCCCGAAACATAAAGAACCGTTTTGGATTTTATGGCCAGAATGTTTTGCAAAACAAGCGTGGACTTACCTATGCCCGGTTCGCCGCCTATAAGCACCATCGAACCGGTTACAAGTCCGCCGCCAAGTACTCTGTTTAGCTCTCGGCTTGGCATAGGTATTCGGCTTTCCGAGCCTGCGGTGATGTCCGATACTGCTACCGGGCGCGCACCTTCAGTGCCCGTAAGTCCGCGATCGGCGCGAGCCGATGTACTCACGCGCTGCTCCACCATAGTGTTCCATTCGCCGCATTCACTACAGCGCCCCTCCCATTTTGGGAAAGTGGCTCCGCAATTATTGCACATCCATACGCTTTTATATTTGGTCTTTGCCATAAGCTAAATCTTTCGTATTATATTGATTATAGACCTAAATCTCTTGTCTACAGAGGCACAATGTTGATGTAATTCACGCTTTTGACAAGAGCGTATTTTAATAAACGTTCTTCCCTCGTCAACGCATACGGCGTCGCCATTCGGCAATAATAACAGAGGCGGCCACGGCCACATTGAGGCTTTCGGCTGTAGGTGTATCGCCAGGATATGGTGGTATCGAGATGCTGTCGGTGAGACAAGCACGGACATCCTCGGACATCCCGCGCCCCTCGTTACCCATTACAATTACCGCATTTGCAGGCAGTTCGACTTTATATATAGATTCACCATCCATAGCCGTACCATACACCGGTATTCCTGCATCCGAAAGTTGACGTAATTGCGGCACAAGTTCTGAATAATGTACGTGCACGCGCGCAATGGACCCCATGGTAGCTTGAACGACTTTAGGACTGAAAACATCGACAGTACCCTGTGATGCTATAATATCACGTACCCCCATCCAATCGCACATTCTAATGATTGTGCCAAGGTTGCCCGGATCCTGGATATGATCGAGCGCAACAACAAGGCCCACAGTGTCGGGAAGTGGCGTATTATCCGGGATATTGTATACAGCAATAACCTCACGCGGACTTTTCAAAAGTGACATCCGCTCCATATCAGCACGATCGGCACAATACACAGCATCGGCTCGGATACACATATCACGGTGTTCCTCAAGCCACTGACGTCGTCCAATAAGAATGCGGCAGTAAAAGGCTTCAAAAGTGTCACGTACGCACTTGTCTCCCTCGGCTACAAAGGCGCCCTCTTGACGCCGATGTACCGGCGTGTCCAAAGCTCGCACAAGACGCCGTATCGCAGCAGTAGGCCGCACATAGTCTCCGGCATCTATGGCGTGTTCTGTTGTGTCGTTTTTATACATATCAATAATAAGACTTAAGAGCTTCAAGGCATAAACCGATATTGGTTTTAATAGCAAAGAATCGTCCGATCGTATTTTTTGTTGTGAATTGCGCTTAGAATTCGTATCCGGCCTTGGCTATGAGGTCGCGGTCATTAACGATGGTACTGCCGACTGTGGTAAGCATATCTCCCATAATGGCACCATTGGCTCCTATACGCATGGCTAATACCTGGCTCTCCGGGCTGAGACGCGCACGTCCGCCGGCAAAGCGAATGTGAGCCTTGGGATGTATCAGACGTATCATTGCTATGGTGTCTATAATCTCATCCTCGGCTATGGCGGGTATATTCTCCAACGGCGTGCCCGGTATGGGACACAACACGTTGACCGGTATGGATACAGGGTCTATGCGACGTAATGTCAACGCAAACTCGACACGCTGTCGCGGTGTCTCGCCCATTCCGATAATTCCGCCGCTACACACTTCAAGACCTTCTTCACGAGCCATTTCTATGGTATGTATTTTATCTTCGATGGTGTGCGTTGTACACAATGTTCCAAAGAACGAAGGAGCCGTCTCAAGGTTGCAATGATAGCGGGTAACACCGCTACGGCGCAATTCGCGCAGGCTCTCGCGGTCAAGCAACCCCAGTGATGCGCATGTCTTGATGCCTACCGTTTCATGTATCTCGCGAAGCATGGCGCAAACCTTGCCGAAGGCCTCTCCACGCACAGCACGACCACTGCCTACAAGCGAAAAACGTGCGATGCCTCGCTCGTGGTTATATCGCGCCTCGCGCAGGCATTCGTCATGATCCACCACATCGTAATTTTGACATCCGGTGGCAAAGTGTGCCGATTGTGCACACCATTTGCAGTTTTCACTGCAATGACCCGAACGAGCATTGATAATGGAACAGCTGTCAAACTTGCGCGGCATCATCTGCCGACTGACCTGTAGCGCAGCCCGACGCAACTCTTCGGGTGGCATATCAAGCAAGGCATACGCCTCAGTCTCATTGAGTATATATCCACCACAAATCTTTTCAGCTAATTCCTTGGATTCGTACATTGTCGTGTGTCGAATTTAAAGTAATTTTTTAATATCTATCTGTAATCCTGACTTTATTTAGCGTGATATTCCCAACGTTTATAGTATTCATTCCATTTTTCGTAGCCAACAAGCTGTCCTTTTTCGTCATAAACATCATAACGCTTCAAGTAATCGTTCCATTTGCGATAACCTATAAGGCGACCTGTTGAATCACGAGTTTCTTCACGGCCGTAGTACTCGTTGTTCTTACGTGTGCTTTCAAGTTTACCTGAAGCATCGCGAGTTTCTGTGCGGTCGTAGAAGCCATTATACTTCTCGGTGCGTTGTAGATGCCCATTGGCATCATAGTATTCAGTACGATTATAGTATCGGTTTACCTTTGAATACCCAATCATCTTTCCATGAGCGCCATAGTACTCAGTTCGTTGATAGTATTCGTTATACTTACGCGTGTATGTCTGTGCTGCCATCGCTACAGACAACAACAGCACCACACACACGATAGTTGTGATTTTTTTATTTATCGTTCCAAATGCCATTTTGCCATATGTTGTGGATAGCGGTAGGGCAGGTGTACATACTGCACACCTGCCCTATCAAGATGTTATCAGTCAAGAAGGTGTATTACAAGACCGGAGCGAAGTTTGGGCTCGAACCATGTTGTCTTGGGCGGCATTATGTTCCCTGTATCGGCAATAGTCATCAGCTGCGTCATCGACACGGGATACAGCGCCAGGGCCATAGCCATTTCACCCGAATCGACGCGGCGCTTCAACTCGGACAAACCACGTATACCCCCTACAAAATCTATGCGCTTGTCGCTGCGCAAGTCTGTAATACCCAGAATATCACGCAGTATAAGGTCGCTGGAAACGGTCACATCAAGCACGCCTATGGGATCATCGGGCTTGTAGGTACCGGGGCGTGCAGTAAGCGAGTACCAGTGTCCGCTAAGGTACAGCGAGAAGTTATGTAACGCATTGGGACGATATTCCTCGGTGCCCATATCTTTGACATCGAAGTTCTCAGCCAATCGAGCCAGGAATTGTTCGGGAGTCAGCCCGTTGAGGTCGCGAACCACGCGGTTGTAGTCAATAATCTTGAGCTGAGATGCAGGGAAGGCTACGGCAAGAAAGAAGTTGTACTCTTCGTCGCCCGTATGATTAGGATTGGCCTTGGCTTTTTCATGCCCTACAAGTGCAGCAGCAGCCGTACGATGATGTCCGTCGGCAATATATAATGCCGGCATCTTGGCAAACTCGGCCGTAATTGTATCTATGGTTGCCTTATCGTCTATAACCCAGAAGTGGTGTCCGAAGCCGTCATTTGCTACGAAATCATATTCCGGTTCTGTGGCGGATACGCGCTTGATGATCTCGTTGAGCACATCGTTGTCTTCAAAGGCAAAGAACACGGGCTCAATATTGGCATTTTGGGCGCGAACATGCTTCATTCGGTCTTCCTCTTTGTCGCGGCGTGTCAGTTCGTGTTTCTTAATAACGCCATTGAGGTAATCATCCACATTGGCAGCCACAACAAATCCATATTGTGTACGGCCATTCATGGTTTGGGCATATAGGTAGTATTTTTCCTCCGGGTCCTGCATCAGCCATCCGCGCTGGCGGAAGTCCTTGAAGTTCTGCACAGCACGTTCATAGACCTTGGGGTCATGTTCGTCAGTGCCTGGAGCAAAGTCTATTTCAGGCTTGATGATATGGTATAGCGACATCGGATTGCCTTTAGCTTCGATGCGAGCTTCTTCGGAATTGAGCACGTCATAAGGACGCGATGCGACCTTCTCCACATACTCGCGCGGAGGACGGACGCCTTTGAATGGTTTGATTCTAGCCATGGTAATTTAATGTGTGTGGTTGGTAATATGATTTATCAACATTTTTGGCAGGTCTGTATCTTGTAACTCGATATCTAAGTCCGGGCGAAGGTCAACCTTTAGCATTCTGTGCCGGGCTGAAGCCTGCACGGAAAATTGTTTGCGTGCGGTCCGGACCTACAGAGAGCACGGTGATGCCCACTCCCACATATTTCTCGATAAAGCCTATATAGTCTTTGAAAGCTTGGGGCAGCGATGCTTCATCGCGTATGGACGTAAGGTCGTATTTCCAGCCATCGAAGACTGTATATTGCGGTTCGATAGGTGCATCATTGACATCAAAAGGGAAATATGTAGTTGTCCTTCCGTTTATAGTATATGCGGTGCAAACTTTTATTCTATCGAAGGTGTCGAGGACATCGCTCTTCATCATTATGAGCTGTGTCACGCCGTTGAGCATTACCGAATAGCGCAGAGCAACCAAGTCGAGCCATCCACAACGACGCTCACGTCCGGTGACAGCCCCGTACTCATGACCACGGTCACGCATCTCACGCCCAACGTCATCATGCAACTCAGTGGGGAATGGACCGCTACCCACGCGCGTACAATAAGCCTTGAAAATTCCGAAGACCTCGCCTATCCGTCTTGGGGATATACCCAATCCGGTACATGCACCGGCGCACACGGTATTGCTCGATGTCACAAATGGATATGAACCGAAGTCGACATCAAGGAGCGTACCCTGAGCACCTTCGCACAATACAGCGCCATCGTTGTCGAGCACCTCATTGACATAGTACTCGCTGTCTATGCGTTCGAAGGTGCGTATATACTCGAGAGCCTCCATCCATGCCTTTTCATTCCGAGCAAGCGTATCAGCATCCACTTGTGCACCCATACGAGCCAGACGGTCCAAGTGCGTAGCCTTGAGCCGAGTATATTTAGCTTCGAAGTCGTAGTCTATATCACCAAGACGCAACCCATTACGACCAGCTTTGTCCGTATAAGTAGGACCTATACCCTTGCCGGTGGTACCTATGCGTGCAGTGCCCTTCGCATTCTCGCCGGCAGCATCAAGCAGACGATGGGTGGGCAGTATCAGGTGCATCTTGCGCGAAAGGCGCAGCGATGCATGCAGGTCCACGCCGCCGTCGCGTTCAAGTGCACGCGCCTCTTCGGCAAAAAGCACCGGGTCGAGAACGACGCCGTTGCCTATGACGTTGATTGTGCCTTTTTGGAATACACCGGAGGGTATCGAGCGCAATACAAATTTCTTGTCATCGAATTCAAGAGTGTGTCCGGCATTGGGGCCGCCCTGAAAACGTGCCACCGCAGCGTAATGCGGCGTGAGCACATCTACAACTTTACCCTTGCCTTCATCACCCCATTGTAGTCCGAGAAGTACGTCTGCTTTCATTGTGCTGGTAGGATGTTGTTTGTATGGTGTTTAAATATTTAGGCAAGACAATATCCCTGCCTTTGACTACGCAAATTTACGCATTTCTCGTCAAATACCTGCCCGAAATCGACATTTGTTTTCGATGTTATGGGTTACGTTGTTCTCATTATGCTTTGCAGACCATGTTTTCAGAAATTAGCATCCTAATATTGCGGTAATTACCCGCTATCTCAACAACACTATCATATTCATATTTGGCTGTTCGGCGGAAACGCCGTACATTTGCAGCCGTTTTTAGGTATAAAAAGATTTGTTATGGTTTACCAATGCGGAATCATTTTCGGATTCCTTGCTATCGGCGAGTTTGTAGTGTGGCTCACCGGAATCAAATTGCCGTCAAGTATCATAGGTATGCTTTTGTTGACGGCTTGTCTGCAACTAAAATGGGTCAAGTTGCGCTGGGTCGAGAGTATAGCCAATTTCTTGGTGAAGAATCTCGGTTTTTTCTTTATCCCACCGGGCGTGGCTCTTATGCTGCATCTTGACATAATCAAGGCTCAGCTACTTCCCATCATTATGGCATCGGCCGCAAGCACCGTCGTCGTTATTGTTGTCACCGGATGGATACACCAGTTGGTCCGTAAATATCAGAGGCATGGAATACATCAATAATCCGTACTTTCTTTTAGCGCTGACTTTTGTCATCTACGGATCGGCACAAATTATCCAGCGAAGGACGCATTTTTCTTTGTTCAGCCCTATTCTGGTGACCATTGCGCTCATCATAGTCTTTCTGACAGCTTATGATATCCCATATGATACATACAATCAATATGGCAAGTACATCGAATTCTGGCTCAAACCGGCCGTCGTAGCACTTGGAGTACCTTTGTACAAACAATTGTCTACCGTCAAGAAGCAATTACTACCTATCACCTTATCAGCCCTCGGCGGATGCATATCGGGCATCATCTCTGTGGTGATAGTGGCCGATTTGTGCGGAGCATCACACGAAATCGTTATGTCCTTGGCCGCCAAGTCCGTTACAACACCTATCGCTATGGAGGTAACCGGATCGTTGGGAGGCATTCCATCACTCACTGCTGCCGTAGTAGTCAGCGTAGGCATCTTCGGTGGAATCATCGGATTCGGCGTAATGCGCTGGTCTCACGTACACAGCCCTATGGCACAAGGTCTTTCAATGGGGACTGCTGCTCATGCCGTAGGCTCGTCGCGCGCCTTCGGTGTCAGCGATCGCTATGGTGCCTTCGCCAGCCTCGGCCTGACTCTCAATGGCATTTTCACCGCCATCCTCACCCCTTCTATATTGCACATCATCGGCTATTTCTAACCGATGGAAGCTATGCTTTCATATCATGGTTAAATCACTCGACCATTATCATGATATGAGTAGTAGTCGCCATCGGTTACAATAAGGTGGTCATTAACTTTTATGTCAAATAAGGCCATAGCGTCATTGATTTTGCGCGTGATAACATCGTCCTGCGGACTTGGCATCGTATTGCCTGACGGATGGTTGTGGAGCATGATAACAGCCGAAGCATAAGCATCAAGGGCGGCACGCACGGCAACCTTTGCATCGACGACCGTGGCACTGAGGCCGCCTACACCAAGGCGCACGCTTTTAAGCGGCATCAGCGCCCTATTAAGCAACAATAGCCAAAATTCCTCGTGGTCAAGACCTAGAAACACCGGCGCCATTTTTCGAAAAGCCAATTCGGATGTGCATATTTTTTCTTTTTGTCTTTCGACACAATCGGCGCGCGAACGTTCGCCCAAGTGCAAAGCAGCCAATAGTGTCACCGCCTTTGCTTGACCTATACCCTTGTACCGTTCCATAATTTGCTGCGGCGTCATCCGCATGAGCATCGACAAGTGGCCGTCATTATCTCTAAGGATATCCTCGGAGAGTTGAAGCACTGATTTGCCCTTAATGCCGGTGGAGAATATTATGGCCATGAGTTCGGCGTCTGTCAAGGCATCAAACCCTTGGGCGATGGCCTTTTCGCGTGGCTTTCGTTCTAACGGAAGGTCGCGTATCAATAGGGTCGGGGTATTATTTTCCACGGCGCATTTCGATTTCTCGGTTAACATCACGTCCGCGACGTAGCACTATCTTGGACACATAAGCCTGTATAAAGCCTGTGCCATAGCCGCCGAGCTGAATGATGGCGGCGGGCACTGCTTTGGCCGCTATTACTACCGAGTGCGTAGCAGCCAGAGCCATAACATACACAGCCACAAGGTATATTCCTATTGGCAGGAGCCACCACGGGGACACCATGATGGCAAGAACAACCATAACAACGGCCAACAGCACGGCTACAGCCGGAAGGGTGTGCACGACCTTGAGCGATTCGGGATAAAGCAGCTTGAGAGTGATACGCGACATCCCGAAGACGTATACCTGTCGCAGAAATTTACGGAAATCGACACGGCGCTTGTGCCACACGGGGGCATCTGCTATGAGCGAGGTTGCAAATCCGGCACGCGCTATGCGCTTGCTCATATCTATGTCTTCGGAAAACATCTCACGAAAACCACCTACAGTCTCGTAGACCCGGCGCGAAAAGCCCATATTGAAGGTGCGTGGGGTGAACTTCTCGAGGGCAAGCTTACCACCGCGTATGCCGCCGGTGGTAAGGAAGGATGTCATAGTGTAATTTATAGCCTTCTGCGTGGTAGTGAAAGATGAATGGGCGGCATCTGGTCCGCCGTAGCAGTCGGTGGGATGTTCGGCAAGGACCTTAGAGAGAGTCTCGAAGTATTCCGGCGGAATTACACAATCGCTGTCAAAGAAAACGAAGTAGTCTCCCTTGGCGCGTTCCATACCGTAGTTGCGAGCGATGGAACGCCCTTCATTGTCTTTATGAAAGTACTTGACATCGAGACCGGCGGCACGAGCATCTTCACACTGCCGACTGCATGGTATCGTTGAGCCGTCCTCGACAATGATTACTTCGAAGTTACAGGCTTTTTGCGCCAGCAGGCTGTCAAGCAGATCGCGGACTTCGTCCGGACGATTGTATACCGGGATAATGACTGAAAATAACATTGTGGCTGTTTTTGTTGTGTTTAGATGTGGCATATGTCTCGGAATGACACTCGCTCGGAGTCACTTGAGACAATATATAGTATAACTCAAGTTATTATTGCCTAAACAATTGTAATACATTTGTTTATGACATTCTGCTTTTGTAGTCTTCATAGGTGTAACGACGCAGGTAATGACATTGACCGTCACGGTCGCATAAGACTATGTCCGGATGTTGTATGCCGTTGAACATGGTGGTCTTGACATTGGTGTAGTGGTTCATATCTTCAAATGTCAGGCGCATTCCGGGGCACAGCGGCTTGGTAAAGTGCCAATCACCGACAAAGTCGCCGCTAAGACACGAATTGCCACCGAGCCTGTATGCGATGGTATGTCCGGGCTGTTCGGAAACGCTTTCGCTCACTGTAGGCCGATAGGGCATTTCGAGCGTGTCCGGCATATGACATGCAAAGGATACGTCCATAATTGCGGTATTGACATCGTCATGACTCACTACATCAACGACACTGCTAATAAGGTCTCCGGTGCGCCACATAAAGGCACTGCCCGGCTCAAGTATCACTCGCAAATGCGGATAGCGGCGACGAAAACTTTTGAGCAACTCTATGAGGTGTCCTGTGTCATAACCCTGTCGTGTCATCAGGTGGCCGCCCCCCATATTAACCCATTTGGCTTGCGGCAACAGATGTCCGAATTGGTATTCAAAGGCCTCAAGCACCTTGGCCAAGTCGTAAGACGTGGATTCGCACAGCGCATGAAAGTGCAGGCCCTCAATGCCTTCGGGAAGACTATTGCCGATTTCGGAGGCGCTGACACCGAAACGACTACCAGGAAGTGCCGGATTGTATATGTCCGTATCTATGACGGAGCAATGTGGATTGACACGCAGACCGGCGCTGACACCCGTACCACGCAAACGCGCGCCATAGCGTTCCCATTGGCTCAACGAATTGAAAGTAATATGTGTGCAGTTGTGTGCATATTCGTCAATGGTGTCGTCCGTATATGCCGGCGAATAGGCGTGAATATTATCGGTAAGGTATTCACGCCCCAAACGCAATTCGTTGATGCTGCTTGCAGTGCATCCGAAGCCGTATTCACGGACAATGTCGAAGGTGCGCCATAAGGCATTGGCCTTAAAGGCCATGATAATCTCGACATCAGCACGCGCAGCCACGTCCGCTATCAAATCAAGGTTGCGACGTATGCGGTCTTCGTAAATTATATAGAAAGGAGTGGGCAGTTGGTTTATGGTCATTGGAATGTATTGCTGTAAAATTATCTATGCAGAATTAATCTTGACAATGCTTTATTGATGAATAGTGTGCTGTACACGATATGAAGTAATACTTAAAGGATAGTGAAGCGAGCAAATGCCAGCATCAGAATCTTGATTTCGCCTGTATCGAAGCGTACTTTTATGCGTGCTCCGCCGGGATTTTTGCCGTCCACTTCGGTGATTGTTCCCTTGCCGAAGCGGCTATGTCGTATATCCATACCTACGGAAAGTTGCGAGGCGTGGAATGTGGACTCATCTGATTTGCTTGCCGACGCCTGTGGCTGCCTGACGGGTATCGGCGGCTTACGAGTGAGCCACGGCTTAACACGTCGCGTTTGATCCAGACTGTTCTCGACAATCTCCGATCCTGAGGGGAAGGACAGGTACTTTGGATCGATGTCTTTAAGGAAGGGCGAGGGCGTGGTAAACTCTGTTATGCCGTTACGAAAACGCGAGGTGGCATAGGATAGCATACAGTAGTGTTTGGCTCGTGTAATGGCCACATAAAGCAGGCGTCGTTCTTCTTCTATGGCTGCCGGAGAGTCTTTGCTCATCATCGATGGCAATAGGTCGTCTTCCACGCCCACCACAAATACATTGCCGTACTCCAATCCTTTGGCGGCATGTATTGTCATAAGCGTTACCTTGGGCGTGTCCGCATCGGCCTCGGCAGTATCGGCATCAGTGGCCAAGGATGTTTGTGCCATATACTCAGGTATGGTACCTTCGCCAAGTCCCTGCTCGTGCTGGGATTGCACAAAGGCCTTAACATCGTTGGTGAGTTCTTCGAGATTCTCTCGCTTGGTGATACTCTCGGGGGTATTGTCCGATTTATACTCATCCATCATGTGAGTCAGACTTAGCATCCTATCGGATATGGCATCAGCCGTGGCGCCGGTTGCCACCATGTCATTGAGTTCGGTGACGATATCCTCAAAGGCGCGCAGACGGCGCTGCGTACCGGCGTTAATATTAAGTCCGTATTGGAGGGGTGCCTTAACCACGGCCCATAAAGGCACATCGTTCACGGCGGCTGCCGTAAGAATTTTCTTGAGCGTTGTATCACCAATGCCGCGTGCCGGGAAATTGATGACTCGTTTCAGAGATTCTTCGTCATCAGGGTTCATAGCCAAGCGAAAATATGCCAGGGCATCCTTGACTTCCTTACGCTGGTAGAAGGATAGTCCGCCGTAAATGCGGTAGGGGATGTTGCGCTTGCGTAGTGATTCCTCAAGTATACGGCTTTGTGCGTTGGTGCGATAGAGAATGGCAAAGTCTTCGTATGTGTCACCAGAGGACATCTTGAGCTGAGAAATCCGGTTGGTCACCAAAAAACTCTCTTCGTAGTCGCTGTAGCTGCGCACTACTTCGATACGTGTCCCTACCCCATTTTCTGAATAAACATTCTTGGGTATCTGCTGCTTATTCTTGGATATAAGGCTTCCGGCGGCGTTAATGATATTCTGACTGGAACGATAATTGCGCTCCAATTTGAAGGTCTTAATGGTGGGGAATGTGCGTTGGAGATTGAGAATATTGGCTATGTTGGCGCCACGGAACGAGTATATACTTTGCGCGTCATCGCCCACAACACACAACCCGGGATTATCAGGACATAGCTGTGATATGATCATGTGCTGCGCGAAATTGGTGTCCTGATACTCATCTACAAGTATGTAGCGATAGAATTCTTGATAATGACGTCGCACATCCGGGTGGTCACGCAACAGAATATTGGTATAGTATAGCAAGTCGTCAAAGTCGAGGGCATCAGCACGACGGCATCGAGCACAGTATGCCGCATAGATTTCGCCCAGACGCGGCATATTCCGAGCCGTATTGATACGCTGTATACCGGAATCTGCAATATACTGCTCGGGCGAAAGCATATCGTTCTTGGCGTTGGATATTACGGCGGCTACGGACTGCGGCTTATAGACTTTTTCATCAAGGCTCAGGGTTTTGATGATGGTCTTGACCAGATTGCGGCTGTCAGCGGCATCGTAGATAGTGTAATTTCTATTAAGCCCCAGCAATTTGGCATTGGAGCGTAACATACGCGCGAACACGGAGTGAAATGTACCCATAAGTATGCGCGAGGCAGCCTTGGCTCTCACCAGGGTGGTGATGCGTTCGCGCATTTCTCGCGCAGCTTTATTGGTGAACGTAAGCGCCATGATACGCCACGGCTCGTATCCATGGGACAATAAATGCACAATCTTGTAGGCCAGCACGCGGGTCTTGCCCGAACCGGCACCGGCAATGACCAGTTGCGGCCCTTCAGTATAGAGGACAGCAGCCCGCTGCTGCTCGTTTAGCTGAACCAAATAGTCCGGCGTTTCTGTTTGCGCGTCACCCATATTTACCAGAATTTATTGAGCGAAGCGTTATACTCAAATCCGGCCTGCGCCAGACGCGCGACAAGTGCCTCGCAATTTATCCCTGTATCTTCACACAATTCGTCAAGCGAGGCATAGCGATCGCGTAGAAGGGTGTTAATATAACTCATCAATATTGCCGGGTCTTGCGGCAGTTCGTTGGGTTCCATTAGCTGTTATGACATATCTGTATATTGGGGCCACAATAGTGCTCCATTCTATTTTATGCAAAAGAGCATAGAAAAACGAGTGCAGACAAACGACTGCCTGACGCACACGAATAAGAGCTTTCTTTGGTTACTGCGAAGTTAGTAATAATTTCTGAGAGAACGAAATCGAAATGGGACTTGACCTCGACATCCCACCCGGGACGCGGAGTGTACCGCAGCTCGTATATGAACGCACGGCGCCTCGCCGCGACCGAAAGCAATATCGCGTATCGCACCGCCGACCACCTGCGCTGGCAAAAAATGGACTTCGTTGTCGGCATCGAAATTGTGCTGAGCAACAACCACACCATCCGCCTCCAACCGAGCGAAAAGACCTCGGACTTGCCGGGGCAAATGCGAGCAGACGGAACGCCCAAGGCCAACGCGGTGCGCACGCTCACGGACATCTGCGACACACTCGCAGGACGATACCCAAAGGACTTCAAATTCACAGGCTGGCATCCGCATTGCCGCTGCCGCGCCGTCACCATCCTCAAGACCGAGGAGGAAATGCCTCGAGACACCAAGCGCATACTTGACGGCAGGCAGCCGTCGGCGGACAGCGCCAACGCCGTCACCGATACGCCCGAAGCATTCAAAAACTGGGTGGAGAATAACCGCGACCGCATCAAACACGCCTCATCCGTGCCGTACTTCATTCGCGACAACGCCAAGTTTTTTCCCGAAAGTTTCATCAACAGCATCGGAACGCTCAAGGCCGAACAAACGGAAATCAAGACCATCAGCCTCAACGCAATTGCGTTGAGCATCAAAAAGCCGACCTTTGTCACGGAAAAGGAGGTAAAAACGGCCTTGACTGATTTTGCTACAGCCAATCCTTCATTGTTTAACGGCGGTTTGGTCGCAGTTAAAATAACGCGCTCAAAAAGTATAGATGCATTTATGGGCAATAGCCGCTCTTATTACAAAGCCACCGGAGCATACGACAAAAAAGGCAATACCATAATCATAACGAATAACAACTTTGTACTGGCTTCGGGGGATGTTTTTAATCCACTGCACGAAGTCAAGGGAGCGATGAAAGCAATTGCGAAGAAAGAACCGCTAACATTCAAACAAGAGTACGCCCTTGAAAGCGTTTGGCATGAGATTAGGCACGCGACGGCATTCGGATGGAAAAACGTCCACAGCACAACGATTGAACTGACAAATGCGATGGAGGTTATAAACCAATTCTGCGCCCGAATGTCTTACCCAAGCTTCATCCGAGGACTTGGAGGCAAGGCCACGCACGCAACTAAGGTGATGGAAAAAGGTTATGGCTATTCCCAATCAATTACGAACTTCAGTACGCTTTTGAAACACATCAAAGTCAGCAAGAAAGCGGCATACAAACACTTCAGTGATATGATAATACAGAAGCCCTACGAAGACATATACAGCGAATTGGTGAAGTTCGTAGAGCAGAAAGGAAAATACGATAATACAGCAGCCCAAGAAATAGTGAAAGGGTTGGGGTTAGATAAAACAACATTCCAAACTCTTATGTGATCTATGGGTGTGTGAGGGTACGCCACAAATCACATTTAACATCCGGCGGAAGTTTTTCCGCATATTCTGTTGCACGTTTCATGTCGCCTCTTAAATAAAACAGGGCCGCAAGGTCTTGATAAGCATCCTTTTGACAGATAGCAGAAAGGTAGACATCCTTTGTCATTCCACGTATCCATTCCCATTCTTCGGGCGTTATATTATAATCAAATACGGTTTCCATACTTTTGAAATAATAGATTGTTAATAATAAATGCCAACTGACGCCGCAGGCTACGAACAGCGCGACCGCGCCATTGTTCAGTCGGTTTTGCGACGTTTGGAGTAAAGCGGCTCGCGCCACACCATGCAGAGCCTGCCGCAGTAAGGCATACCATCAGAGACGCGGAGGTTGTAGAGATTGCCCAGCGAGCAGCCGACCTGCGCAGCAGAAAACTTATCATAGATAGCGGCCAGCGACGAGAACAGGAAGAACCTCCGCCGAGGCTCATCGGGAAGCGGTGCGCCGAAAAACTGCACCACATACACTTGCGCGTTTGCCATTGCTTTATCCATACGATGCTAATTTTTTCGCAAAGATACATTAAATATCCGAGATATACATCACGATTTTTAATTCCAAAAAAAACGAAAGCGACCGCGTCTGCTCTACATGGCGCGGTCGCTTTCGTCCTATTTCGTTTCGGAAGCCGACACCGCTTCAAGACGCAGACCGAGCGCTTCGCAGATTTTAGCGACCGTGTCGATGGTTACGTTCATGCGTCCGTTTTCAATACGGCAGAGGTGGCCGGCATCAAGACCACAGCGGTCGGCGAGGTCGCGAACCGAAAGACCTGCGGCGTTGCGAGCTTGAGCAATGGCCAGGCCTACGGCCTTGCGAGTAGTGCGCCCGATAGCCGTCGACCAAGTCGAGCAGCCGGGCTTCCGAGTATAGGTCTCAGACTTGATGACCTTACCGGCGGCATCGGTCAGCGTCATAGACGCGCCTTTGCCCTCCTTGATTTCGGCATTAGAGTTGTAGACATCATCAGAACATACAGTATCGTAATAACGACCTTCGTAATTGATAATGCAATTTCGCATAAAAAAATCGTCTGCAGAGCAGTATAGAGTAATTCCCTGTACCGCATACAAAATTGCTGCTTTTCGGGGATATAGCATCCATTTTACCGCTTTTTTCTTTATATATTGTATTCGCATTTGACAAAAAATCGCTAACTTTGTCAGCCGAAAAGCCTTAGGCTTTCATGAGGGGATGACACCTGTGTCAACCTGCCGTTTTTGAGATTGTATCATCTTTATTTGCCACAATGGCACAAAGCAGCGGCAATGCCGCTGCCGATATGCAGGACACGCGCCACCATATTTTTATCGGCGCAGTCCGGCCTCGAGGCCTGAGTGAAGTAACATATTCTTAAACAACTACATATTACCCGCTATGAACAAACCTGATTTGGGATTCTGGAAGCTATGGAATCTTAGTTTCGGATTTTTCGGCGTCCAAATTGCCTATGCACTACAAAGTGCACAAGTGAGCCGAATTTTTTCGACCATAGGTGCCGATCCGCATGACCTTAGTTATTTTTGGATTTTGCCGCCGCTGATGGGGCTTATAGTGCAACCTATCGTCGGCAGCGCCAGCGACCGCACTTGGAATCGATTTGGTCGTCGCCTACCCTACCTGCTCATCGGCGCCGCTGCCGCCATCATCGTCATGTGCTTCTTGCCCAACGCCGGGTCGCTGGGGCTGTCGGTGAGCTCGGCTATAATCTTCGGCTTGGTTATGCTCATGTTCTTGGACACGTCCATAAACATGGCAATGCAGCCTTTCAAGATGCTCGTGGGTGATTTTGTAAACGAAAAACAAAAAGGTCTGGCATATTCGATACAATCTTTCTTGTGCAATGCCGGCAGCGTTGTAGGTTATGTATGCCCCATAATACTGGCAATGTTTATGTCCAATACCGCTGCCGACGGCGAGGTACCGGCTACGGTTACTTGGTCATTCTATATAGGCGCGGCAGTACTGCTGCTTTGCGTGGCATACACATTTGCCAAGGTCAAAGAGATGCCGCCGGCTCAGTACGCGGCTTACCATGGCATAGACCCGGCAAAAGCGCAAGCCAACAAGAAAAAAGGCCCCGGAATGTTCCGCCTGCTTGCTCGTGCACCCAAGGTATTCTGGACCGTAGGCCTTGTGCAGTTCTTCTGCTGGGCTGCCTTCTTATTTATGTGGTCATACTCGACTGACGCTATTGCCAACCACGTGTTCCACGCCCCTTCGGTCATCAAAGTTGACGGCATATCAATCAATGGCAAGGCTTATACCGAAAAATATGTCCTCGCCCAAGACAAACCCGTGGTGGCCGATGGCAAGCTATCGCTTGGCGGTATCATCATAGACGGAAACAAGATGTCGCCTACAACCGTCATCAATGCCTCCGGTGACACTGTCGTGGCAAAGAGCGAAGTAGTCTATGTTGCAGGCGTTGCAAAGGTCGCGCCTCAGGACGGATGCATCGCCGATGCCGGCGATAATATCGTGGTGGATGGTAAGAATGTATGTGTCAATCAGGCGGCAACCACATTCTCGGCATTGTCGCAAGTCAAAGCCGGCGAACACCTGCAACTGGCGCACATATATAGTTTTGACAAAACTACAAACAAGTACGTGGCCGAACAGACCGAAGACATCCCCTACGATGGTTCTACCATCACCACCATAGAATCCACTGTGCTTAACGCCGCCTCCAAGGAGTACCAAGACGCCGGCGACTGGAACGGCGTACTTCTGGCAATACAGGCCATAGCAGCGCTGCTATGGGCCGCAGTGCTATCCCAGTTCCGCAACCGCCGCCTGGGCTACTCACTTAGCCTTCTGATAGGCGCCATAGGCTTTATGTCGGTATTCTTCGTTACCGACCAGTATATATTGGGCATATGCTATGCCCTGATGGGCTGCGCTTGGGCTGCAATGCTGGCTATGCCTTTCACAATACTGACCAATGCCCTCGGAGGAGATCACATCGGTACATATCTCGGATTGTTCAACTGCACGATATGCATTCCTCAAATTGTTGCAGCCATATTCGGCGGAATGTTACTCGGCTGCTTCGCTCCAACCGAAACCGGTACGCCCAATACCGTATTAATGCTTGTCAGCTCGGGCATACTACTGCTATTGGGTTCGCTCGCCGTCTGGAATGTCAAGGAGACATACGGCAGCAAGAATGCAGCCAAGGATTTAGCCAACACAAATACGGAGCTGTAAGTATTATAATAAACAAGACTTACTTCCAATAAAAAAGATTGCGCATGTCCCTCGTGCCGGGAGATACGCAATCTTTTTTTGAAAATGTTTGGTTGTTTGGATGAAAGTGATTAATTTTGCATTGATTTAATATTTGGGATAAATCTAAAAATAGAACATATGCAACTCCCTGCCGCGCAACTTATCGAAATCCTGACCGAAGCGGGGATTCGTCCATCGGCACAGCGGCTTTCCGTTCTGGAATACCTTACCGGAACAACATGCCACCCTTCGGCGGACCGCATATACGAAGACGTACACGCCATGCAACCCACGCTGTCACGTTCGACCGTATATAACACGGTCAAACTTTTTCTGGACAAAGGTGTTATAGAGACAGTGGCAGGAGACAGCAGCGAGTGCCGCTACGATTATTTTCACAAGCCGCACGCGCATTTTCAGTGCCGACAATGCCGAAAAGTGTACGATATCCCATTCGACATGGACACCATCAGCCATCCCGGTGGCTTCGACATTGAACACTCGGTATTGGTGTTCACCGGGCTATGCCCCGATTGCCGCGCCGGCCGGTCGGAAGAAAGCGAAACCACATACGACGCATAACATCATAACATACTCTATATACACACCATATACATCTTATAATTATGAAAGACCTTAAAGGGACAAAGACAGAGAAGAACCTTATGGAAGCCTTCGCCGGCGAATCCAAGGCACACACCAAGTACTCATACTACGCGTCTAAAGCTCGCAAGGACGGTTACGAGCAAATTGCCGCGATATTTGAGGAAACTTCCCACAACGAGAAAGAACATGCCAAGCTGTGGTTCAAACTGCTGCATGGCGGAGATATGCCGGATACCATGGCCAACCTGCGCGATGCTGCCGACGGCGAGAATTACGAATGGACTGACATGTACGAGCGTATGGCCGTAGATGCCGAAGAGGAAGGTTTCTCTGCCATAGCCAAGCGCTTCCGCGCCGTGGCTGATATCGAACGTCTCCATGAAGAGCGCTACCGCCGTCTTCTGCAAAACATCGAGGAAGGCATTGTGTTTTCGCGTGATGGCGATCGCGTATGGGTGTGCCGCAACTGCGGACACATCGTCATCGGGCCCAAAGCACCTGCCGCATGTCCGGTATGCGCCCATCCGCAAAGCTTCTTCGAGCTACGCGCCGACAACTATTAAACATCGATAGACATCTTTTCCAATAGACCTTTTATCTTAATCAATACCTATACACACCCGGGGGCTTCAACTGAAGTCCCCGGTCTGTTCCTTACATATAGAAGAACACCGGAGGGCACAAACTTTTACCGCAAATCCATAGACTGCTCCATCCCGATGCCAAAGAGAGCAAAGTCGTATGCCACAGGGTCGTCCGGACGCCAGCAACGCAGTTCTGCAGTCAAATCGAGTACGGCCCGTCGATCATTGGAACGTCGTTGAAGCAATCCGAGAGCACGCGACACATCGGCAACGTGGACATCCAGCGGAATATATAGTTGCGAAGGCTTAAGTACTTTCCACAGCCCGATGTCTACAATGCCGTCATCACGTACAAGCCACCGCAGGGCCATATTGAGACGCTTAAGGGGAGTAGCAACACTTACGGATATGCAGCGCGTATCCCTAAGTCCATCATTAGCCTCGGCCAATAATGATGCCAAGGATTCAGCCAAGGACCATGCAGGAGTCTCGGAACAATCGGCCTTGGAGGCGGTTACAAATGCTTCAAGGCTGCCATAGCGCGTATAAAGAGCTTGCAACCCGCGCAAGTAGTACTTGAAATTACGCCCGAAGAATGTCCTATGAATATTGATGGCATCGTCCAAGTCTTCGTAGGACTTCGACCGCACGTAGTCATAAGGAGCGTTATCCATAATCTCAAGCATACGTTGACAATTGCGTACAATCATCTTGCGGTTGCCCCATGCAATGGTTGAACATAATAGCGCCGAAATCTCCACATCCCGGCTATCGGTAAAGGAGCGTGGAAATTGTATGGGATCTGCGTCAGCGAAGGATGGCACATTGATGCGCTCCAAAGCTTGATCGAGTCTTGCACGCAGGTGACACCGGTCTGTCGTCAATAGCGTTGCTGAGTCGTAAGTCATAATTATTATGAAGACAAAGAGGATGAGATGTGAAACTAAGCGTGAGTAAACGTGGATAAAAAGACTAAACAAGCTTACGACACATATCTCTCCATAAGGTTCAATCTCGGATGACAATATGCAGATGCCGTAATTGCTTAATAGCACAAGACGCCGGCAGAAGTCTACCGGCGTCTTGTTTGGGGTGAACAGTGGGGGTCGAACCCACGACCTTCGGAACCACAATCCGACGCTCTAACCAACTGAGCTATGCTCACCATGTCTTGCAAAAGCACTGCAAAGGTACACACTTTTTTTTAGCCACACAAACCTTCGACAATCTTTTTTGGAATATTTTTTTTCATACGCACATAAAGCTTTGCCTTATAAGAATTTGTCTCCGGACTTAAAAAACATGGAATTATTCTCGGAACTTTTTTAATCGGTCAATCAAATGCTTGTATGCCACCAAGAGCGATACAGTATATATGTAAGTTGATACTATCAAAAGAACACGAGCCCCGGATCGTCTCGACCCGAGGCTCGATATTAATCTTAAAGCCAGTCTATTACATTACTATCGCATTCAATTGCTGTATATAGTATCTATGTTGTCAGGATGTTTTTGAAGTCTTTGTCTATATGACGATGACAACTGTAGATAGTTTAATAAGCAACCTTGATTTAACGATATTTAACATGCAGTAGACTTCTGTGTATTATAGCGCTTTAGTTTCTTCCGCGATTTTTTTGAATTCGTCGAAGGAGACTGTCTTTTTTTCGATGGTTACGTTGTTACGCAAGGTGCTGAAGAGCTTCATCTCACTGGTGGCCTCCACGATGCGCGAACGAGTGTTATTGTCATTAAGCAGGCGTTTGGCGTATTCCGTAATGGTTGCATCGTCCATATTGGTGATGCCATACTGAATAAACTGACGGTTTGCCACAGACTTGGCGTATTCCATAACATCGTCTTCTTTGATTTCGATATTAAGAACATTAGCGATACGTTCTTCGATAAGCTGCCATTTTAACGAGGGAAGCATATGCTCGTATTCTTTGTCGATGTTTTCGGCTGTGAGTTCTTCATTGCGTACAACGAGCCATTTCTTGAGGAATTCGGTGGGAAGCTCCATATCACCATACTTCTCGACAAAGTAGTTGCGTGCTGTCACATCGAAGAGTTCTTCTGAATTACGCGCCAGTTGTACAGCCAGTCCTTCTTTGACAGCAGCCTCATATGCAGCTTCGTCTTGAACTTTGTCCTTGCCGAATACCGAATCGTAGAATGGTTGATCGTGTTCAGCGTCTTTCATTACTATGATTTCGCTGATAGCGAGCACAAAGTCACTATGAACATCGCCGGCTATGTTCTTTTCTATGTTGAGCATGGAAGACAACTCGGCGGCGTTGCCGTTGCAGCTGTCATAAGGATTGAATACAACCTTATCATTTACATGCTTGTCTACGAAGAGGGCCTTCTGTTTGTCATCTTTGAAAGTGAACGGCGCAATTATGGCATTAGTCACCTGAATGGCGCCTTCGTTTTCGTTGACAGAACCATCGGCGTTGAGCTGTTGCAACGAACCTTTGATTAGGCTGCGGTCATCTGTAACCTCTCCGGGTTCCTGCTTCGCGAAGCGCTTGCGCAGGGCTTCATCTTCGTCTTTGTACATCTGCTCGGACACTTCTATGTCGTACCGGGGCAACTTAACGCTTTTATCAACAGTTATGTCAATTTCAGGGGCAAAGCCAACTTCATATTGGAAGTCATAGTCTTTGTCGCTGAGATTTATTTCTTTCTTTTCCAAAGGCAGGGGCTCACCGAGCACGTGCAACTTGTTGTCGCGGATATGGGTGATGACAGCATCATATACCACATCATTGAGCACTTCGCTCTTGACTTGCTTTCCGAACATTCGGACAAGAGTAGGCATGGGCGCATGACCCTGACGAAATCCGGGGATGACACGTTTGGCTCCGATGGTACGCAGTTCTTTCTTGACCTTATCTGCGTAATCGGCTTCTACAACGTTTACGTTGATGATACCGTAAACCGCCGAGTTTTTTTCTATCGTTACGTTCATTTGGCGTTGTTATTGGTAGTGTTATATCTTATGTTGTCTGTACTTATGCTTTTGCAGAGGATATAGTTCCCCCACAAAAATGCACGCAAAATTAGCCAATAATATCCACACGCACAAATTTATTTTGACTTTATACGCCGAAGAGCACTCGGCTTTGCAAAAAAAATCGTAAATTTGCAGGCATTTTCGGGGGCTCAATATGTCGCGCATATTGCGAACATCGGATAGAGGGTTTCCCGAAGAGCTCTGTAAGCAAGACTATACAACACGAAACAACTAAGCATAATACGACATGGCAACAACAGCTGATTTTAAGAATGGTATGTGCCTCGAAATCGATGGCAATTACTTCTTCATCGTTGAATTTCTGCACGTAAAGCCCGGCAAAGGCCCGGCTTTTGTCCGCACCAAACTGAGAAACGTCAAGACCGGCCGCATCATCGACAAGACTTGGAACTCGGGCGTCAAGGTGGACGAAGTTCGCATCGAACGCCGCCCCTACCAGTACCTGTACAAGGACGACATGGGCTACAACTTTATGCACACCGAGACTTTTGAGCAAGTAGCAATCCCGGGCGAAAGCATCGAGGGTGTGCAGTTTCTCAAAGAAGGCGACATCTGCGAGGCCATGGTACACGCCGCTTCGGACACCATCCTCACCTGCGAGATGCCCCAGTCTGTAGTCCTTGAAATTACCTACACTGAGCCCGGCATCAAGGGCGATACCGCCACCAACACCTTGAAACCTGCCACCGTGGAAACCGGCGCCGAGATACGTGTGCCCCTGTTCTGCAACGTTGGAGACAAGGTGCGCATCAACACCAGCGACGGCAGCTACGTGGAGCGCGTCAAATAATCACGTCCTCCTCTCGATCAAAGCACAATACAGGCCGCGACATCCGCTTAGGGTGACGCGGCCTGCTCGCTCTCGCCAAAGGAAGAAAAGACATTCAATCCCCTTCAACCCGAGTGCAAAGGTTACTTCATCCCGGTTCAAACCTCCGTATACTACCATTCGAGGGTCTCTCGATATTTGGCCATTCGGCTCAAATGGCGTATATTTGCCACATGATGAATAGCATTTCAAAAGATTCTAAAGCCACTGAAACCGAGTCTCGGATGCCGAACAAAGACGACAACGATCTCTTTGCGCCCGGAGCGGCGGCGTATGTACGTCGTGCCTATCCCGTATGGCTCGGACGTCATTGGTGGCTGCTAACAATACCGGGCGGCCTGGCCATAGCGGCCGCATGGTGGCCTGTATGCATTTTCGTGGCTCTGATGGTGGCCTTACTGCTATACCCCTCGATATTGCTAATGGTATACCTAAGCTATGCCACATCACAACGTGCAGTACAATGGGCCTATCCGCGGCGTGTAATCATGGACGATGATGGTCTGTGGATACGCTATGCCGTCGAGAACACCGGCCATATTCCCGAGGATTGCCGTATCCAATGGTGCAAAGTGAGGCGTGTGTATTTTTATGGGACCTCGGCGGCGGCCTACCTGTCCTCCGGCCCTTACGACATTATCCCTTTGGGTGAATCATTGGACCGAGAACGTGTCGAATGGCTCAAGAAGCACCTTACTGCGCTTGGCATAGAGTTTGCATAAGTAACGTCGGCACTTGTGTCAAACAGATACCGTGTTTTTACATTATTATAATGGCTACGTGGCACATGCACAAGACACACTCGGCAATATGCATATCGAAACATAGACGCTGAAAAGTATTTTTCGCCATACGAGCATAACCCATAATTAAAAAAACAAAACCATAAGACCTCTTTCAATGAGCAGAAACGAAACAATAAAAAGCCTGCGCAATATCAACGAAGACATATCTGCCGGACGTTTGAAAAACGCTCTGGAGCAGATGCATGCCTTGGCCGAGCAAAAGATGCAATGGGAGGTGGGCGCGGACATCAAGACCGCAATCGCCAATTATGGTTATATGCTCTCCTATTTTGCCGAGGGAGTTGTCGACCCCGACCTCGACAAGGTCTTCGGACGTATGCAATTGGAGGCTTGGGCTCTTTTTGACCGACTGCGCCGAGCCATAGACATCCCGGGGCACAGCTCGCTGTACTTTGATAATGTGCGGCTGCGAAAGCTTAGAAGCGAAAGTCTTGAAGTTCTTATTGCCGCTTATTACGCAGCCATAGACGCCGATGCGGATATCGTCTCAGCATTGGCTTCTGCCGGTCCCGAGGATACGGCTTATCGCGGTCAGAAGCCCAAGGAGGAAGCGATCAAGGCTTTGTTCGAATATGTCTGGACATCTCACCCGCTCAAGGATGAACAATTGGAGCATCTGATGCAAGGAATCGACACCGTGACTGCTAAAGGCGAGGAACTCGATGTCGAGACCTATGCCATAAGTATGATTGCGGCCTTGATGCTCGGCGATTTGCAATACGCCGACACGGGTCGACAAATTGCGATGGCTCGCCTATACATGACCTATGCCGACAGCCGTCCGCACATAGCGGCCACAGCATTGTGCGCTTTGACAATAATGCTTTTCCGCCACCGCCGACGCCCCATTAGCCCACAATTGAAGGACATACTGGCTTCTATAGCCGAAATGGCTACATGGAACCGCGACTTCAAGACGATAACATTGGAGATGGTGCGTATACGCAACACCGAGAACGTAGACCGTGCCATGCGCGATGTAATCATTCCGGAAGTCAGCAAGATTCGCGACAGCATAATGGACCAAATTAAGGATGGCAACCTTCCGAAAGAGGGCATCAAAATTGAGGACCTCGAGAAGCTGGAAGCTAACCCCGAATGGGGAAAAATGCTCGAACACAGCGGCATTGCCGACGGGCTGCGACGTATGGGCGAGTTGCAGCAGGATGGTGCAGACATCTTTATGAGCACCTTTTCACATATGAAGAATTACGCATTCTTCAATGATGTCGCCAACTGGTTTATACCATACAACCCCGAGCACTCGCAGGTGGTCTACACCGAGGGAGGGCAAGACGGTATGGCACAAGTGGTGGATCGATTGGCCTACCTGTGCGATAATGATAAATATTCTATGGTGCTGTCCGCGTATATGGTTCCTAAGGCGCAGAGAGATTTCATTATCAACCAACTGAATCAAAACACAGAGCAAATTGCCGAAGCTGTTGATTCCAATGAGGCCAATATGTCGGAACGCGATGTGGCAGTACGTCGCGCTACTCGCTCTTTCCTGCAAAACTACTACCGCTTTGTCAAACTATACCGTCGCAAGGGCGAATTTGCCGACCCTTATCGCGAAGGGCTTAACTTGCTCACCGTCCCGGCACTGGCGCCCTATATACACGATGAAACTATGGTGTCGCTTCTTGGCGAATACTATTTCAAATACGAATACTGGGAAGACGCGCTGACCGCTTTCCGTAGCCTCGAGGATGCAGATGACGCACCCGAGGCTACCTTATACCAGAAGATAGGCTATTGCCACGAACAATTGGGCGACATGTCCGCCGCATTGTCCGCCTACGAACATGCCGAACTGTTGGACGATAACAGCCGTTGGCTGCTGCGGCGATTGGCGTATACCAACCGACGCATAGGGCGCGACGGACAAGCCTTGACATACTACAAACGTCTGTCCGAAGCCGCGCCCGATGACACAAGCGCGACATTGGCTTTGGCCTACGCATATATTCGCCTCACGCGCTGGGCCAAGGCTCTCAACCTCTTGCGTAAGGTCGAATTTGCCGACCCGGAGGATACTCGGCTATGGCGGCCCCTGGCTTGGGTACTCTTTGCTCAAGGTGATTACGAGTCGGCTCGCAAGTATTGGCAGCGCATAAACGCCGAAAGTCTCACAACGGAGGATTATCTGAATATAGGACATCTTGAAGCGGCCTCAGGCAATATCCGCGAAGCTCTCACCCAATATCGTCTTGCACAACAGGATGGAGACACTGAAACACTGATACATCGATTGGAGGCCGATGGCGATATCTTGCGCCGCGCAGGCATCACACCGGTGAAAATGACCCTCATCGAGGAAGCCCTGCGCAATGGTCGCTGACCCCCACCCGACCAACATCGCCTCGCATACACAGGTCATCAAAGAACATACACCGCCGTGAACACGCACTAACGCAAATGGCCGGCCTAATTGAATAAAAACAAAACATACATACAAACACATAAAAGACAACAGACATGGTAATCCAACGTTGGCAGTCCGTACTACTGCTCATCTCCGCAATCTTCGTAGCCCTCGTGGGCATCCTACCCTACGCCGTCACGGCCAATGGCGTCGATGTGTGCGCCGTGCAGACTCCCGTACTGCTGTGCGTAGACATTCTCGTAGCCTTACTGCTGCTTATAGACATCTTCCTATACCGCAATCTGCGCTACCAAATGAAGGTTACCCGCCTTGCGCTGGGCCTTATCGTAGTATTGGAGGCCGCCATTGCGGCATACACCTGCGCCGGGCTCGAAGGTGCTACAATATCCTTCATCGGCGGCATCGTTATGCCGATGTTGGCGCTCATATCCTCCTTTGTCGCGTTACGCCTGATGCATCGCGACTATCGCCTGCTCCGCAGCGCCGATCGTCTACGCTGACACACACCGCACCACTCTCCGCATAATACGTCCGAGACTTTTGAGGTATGCGCTCAAAAATCTCGGACTTTTTTTCGCTGCAATTGCCAGCATATTAAATTTTTTCGCTACTTTTGCATCGTGACACGCAGAGGCGTGTCGCAGGCCTATAAGGCCAAGACATATCAATAAACACAAGGTGTTATTCGGCACATTCTTCGCTGTTCAAACTTGGCGGTTCGAATTCTAAGTTGAAGATGGAGCTACAATGACACCTGCATCGTTTGCATAAGACATCCGACGTGTATTGCGCCGGAGTGTATATGCATAATCGGTGTGGGGTTATTGTTCCATTGAATTTAGAGGGTACGCCAAGACCTGAACAGCCAATGGAACAAATAGATCCTCACACCTTTTCTTTATCCCTTAACAGCGGCCGCGGGGGTCAGGACGCACATCTCTTAATCAAATGAAAACCGCATGAAAAAGATTTTGCTTCTTGCGACTATGGCGCTGGCCGCTTCGTCTGCATTCGCTGTAACAGATGGGGCCACCTACGAAACGATAGACGGCCTCGAGTGTAAAAACCTGTGGATTGCCAATCGCTTCCACAACAACTACGACTTCGCTCGCTACTCCTTTATGGAAATGGGTAACAGAGCTCGTACTGCCTGTATCGCCAAACTTGGAAATAAAGCAGAAGACGTCAAGATTCTTGTAGGCTGGTCTCACACCGTAACCGAGGGCGAAACCTCTAATGACTACGCTAAGATTGTTGTCATCAACTTCCTTACCGGTAAGGAAGAGCGCGTTATCCAATGTACATACGAAGGCAAGCCCATCACCGGCTTGCTCTGTGCCAACCAGATTGGATGCGATTCTTTCGGCCACGTATGGATTGCCGGTCATCTTTCCTCCACTCTCAAGACAACAGGAGAAGGTGCGGCAGCTCAGGTGACCGGAGCCAATGCACATCGCGTATACCAGGTGAACATGAAAACCGGCGAATGCACCATCGTCAATGACTTCGCACTCGGCGAAGACGACTATTCCGTCACCAATGCCGGACGTATCGACTACTGCAGTCTCGTAGGTGATATCACCTTGCAGGAAGCTCCCTGTGTATACATGGCCGCTATCAATGGTACGGCAGCTCCCGTATACGGCTTCCGTGCCGAGCAGGGTGCTACAGGTGCAGAAGCATGGCAGCCCCTGATGAACGACGGTTCGTACTACGCACAAAACTTCACCGAGACATATCCCGAAGGTCAGGCTTCGTGGAATTATTTACCTTCGTGGGGCTATTCACCAATGGTTGCTATTTCCAAAGATCAGACCTTCTCCGGTCAATTATTCTATGTCGATGGTTTCACAACCTATCCCACACTGTATAACACCACAGGCGCCATTGTTGAGAGCTTCGCGAACGCTCCCGATATGGTTCCTACCGAGACCGGCACCAACGGCGTAGCCGAATTCTCCATCGACAACAAGGACTTTATCGTATACTCCTTGAACCAGTACGCTAAAGGTTACGATCCTGACGGAAAGAACCTGTTCTGCGCCGCTCGCATCGCACAACTCGGCGAGGGTCAGTCTTTCGAAGGTATGAAAGAAATGTGGGTAATACCCGGTGACAAAGGCCTCGGCGATGTCAGTGACGGTGGCACACGTTACCACGCACTTGACGCTGTTCATATCTACGACGAAAACGGCATGGACGGTGTATTCGTGCTGACTTTCAAATGCTACAACGGTCTTGCCGTATATCAGGTCGCACCCGAAGGCTATTGTACGCCCACCGTAGTCAAAAACGATGACGTTAAACCAACCCCAACAGACAAAAGCGGTATTTATATGGGCGCCACAGCATTCAACACCACGCTGAAGACGCTGCCAATACAGCGGTTGTCAGATGCCACGAAGAACAAGTTCTTTGACTTCATCAACGGCTTGCAGATGGACAATGCAACCCTATTGTACTATGCTGTCGAAAAGAGTATTGACGCATTGGGCAATCCGACCTATCCCGACAACCTCAGCAATGCCATCCTCATCACTTTCACCGACGGACTTGACCAGGGTTCACTGGCTATGAACCCCGCGCCCAAGAACTGGCGCAACTATGCCGCCCAGCTCCATACTAAGATTGGCAACACAAAGATTCAAGAACTCCCGTTGAAAGCCTATACCATCGGCCTGAAGAGCGCAGACGTACTTGATGACGAACAATTTATGTTCAACCTCACCCAACTTGCCTCGGACGACAGCAATGCGCACTCGGTAGCAAATATTGCCGAAGTCGAAAACGAACTCACCAAGATTTATGAGGAACTGAACAGGCAGACATCCAAGCGCATCATATCCATAACCGTGCCTATGATGTCGGACGGCGACAAATACCGATTGACTCTTGACGGAACCGATGCTTCGTCTTCGGCAAAGGACTCAAAGCGCTGGATTCAAGGCACATTCAACATCGACGACTATTCGCTCAACAATATCACATACTACGGAGTCAGCAGCGCTTCCGGCACTAAGGTCAAAGGCAAGCTCAACGGGCTATACCTAACCTTCACTTTCGACGACTGCCGAGATGAAATCGACAACGTTCTGGACATCAAAGACGAGGATATCGACGAATGGATATACATTCCGTCACGCGACGACTGGCAGCACAACGTCGAGATGATGCGCGAAGGCGTCATTAAAGTCGAAGACATCAATACATCTGCGGCTATAATGTTTGCCCTGGATGCCTCCAAGTCTCTCGGCGACCTCTTTCCGTCTCTCAAAACGACAGCCACCAACTTTATTCAGCGACTGTTAGGTCAATACTCAGCAGTCGAAGACATCCGCATGGAAGCCGTTGAGGAACCGCAAGACTGGAGCGATGCCGAAGTCTATAACTTGCAAGGCATTCGCGTGTCCAATCCCACAAGCGGATTCTACATTCTCCGAAAAGGCAATTACACCAAGAAAATTCTCCTCCGATAAGGTCCTATATCCTTATCGCTAATAACCTATGTCCTTATTATGTCCGCAGGGCTTTCGGGAATGGCCGAAGGCTCTGCGGAGTTTTTTTATCGTGCTCATTTTCGTGCGCAACGGAATTTTTCGTGCATATTTAGGGACGTGAGTGGTGTCTATGCGGCCGAAAATCGTTAACTTTGCATCTTGATAGGTACGCATGCTGCGGTTGCAGCGTATGATACCGCAAACAGCTATTGCATCGTTATGATACTGAAACGTCTACATTCGTTTATGTTGCAACGGTTTGTCCCGCTGCTGGCCATGACGTTCTTCATCAGTTTGTTTATCCTGATGATGCAATTTCTGTGGAAGTACATCGAAGATCTTGTAGGCAAAGGTCTGGATTTTTCGGTGATATGCGAGTTGTTTTTCTATGCAGCGCTGACTATGGTACCCATGGCGCTACCTCTTGCGGTACTACTGGCTTCGCTGATGACTTTCGGCAACCTTGGCGAGAATCTCGAGCTCACGGCCATGAAGGCGGCCGGCATATCGCTGTTCCGCATTATGCGCCCGCTGATAGTGCTGATGATATTTATCTCCATAGGCGCTTTCTTCTTTCAGAACAACGTGCTGCCGGTGGCGCAGACCAAGATGTGGACGCTGCTATTTTCGATGCGGCAAAAAAGCCCGGAGCTGGAAATACCGGAGAAATCTTTTTACAGCGACATCCCTGATATGAACATCTATGTCGAACGCAAGGACCGCAACACCGGTATGCTGCACGACATGATTATTTACGATGTAAGCCGTGGCATAGACAATTCGCGCATCATTCTTGCCGATAGCGCCAATATGATGTTCACGCAAGACAAGACACAGTTGTTCCTGCACCTGTACCACGGCGAACTTTTCGAGAATTTCACCGACAATTCGCTGGGTAACAACAGCCGGGGATTTATGCCCTTCCGTCGCGAGAGTTTTGACGACAAGAAAGTGTACTTCCCTTTTGACGCAAACTTCAACCGACTCAACGAACAAGGCATACGCTCACAATACGTGGGCATGAATATCTCAGAGCTGTCGCATGCCATTGATTCAATACAATCCAAGGTGGACAGCATCGGCCGGGTCTTCGGCACCGAAATCAAGGAGACACCATATCTGGGACTACCCTATTATACTCAGCAGTATGTCAACCATAAGTTGGAACGAATTGCACGACCGCCCGTACATCCACGCCGACCTATAAACGTGGATAGTGTTTTTGCCCGCCCCAATGCATCTATGGCACGATCTTACTTGACACAGGCTCTGGCCAAGGTACAGCGCGTGCGCAGCGAGTACGAATTCAAGAGTACGGTGCTGTTGGATCAGGAGAAGTCCATGCGCAAACACGACATAGAGATGCAGAAGAAGTTTACGCTGTCCATAGCTTGCATCATATTCTTCTTCATCGGAGCACCGTTAGGAGCCATAGTCAAGAAAGGTGGCATAGGCACTCCGCTGGTGCTGAGCGTATTGCTATTTATCGTATACTTCATCTTTGACAATTCCGGATATAAGATGGCGCGCGATGGCAAGACCGCCGTATGGTTCGGCATCTGGTTGAGCACCATGGTTATGACTCCACTGGGAATATTCTTCACCTACAAAGCCGTAGGCGATACATCGATGCTTGACTTTGACTGGCTGCGCAAACTCAATGAAAAGATTAAGCGTCCTTCGCAACTCATGCGCTTGTTTGCACGCGAGAGCCGCAATCTTGAGACCAAGGAATTCACCTTTGAAGAAGTTGTTCCGACCGAAATAACACCTCGATTGCATGCACTCATCGCGGCCTACCGCGAGACTTCGGCACAGACAGTGCCCTGGTACTCGCGCTATACTTTACGAAGTGCGACAGCACCTCTCGCGCCCGAATTAGAGTCCGTAATCGAGTACTTACATAATTCCAAGGATATATACGTTATACATCTCCTCAACGAAATTCCGATGCGGGTACGTCGCCGCGACATCCCATCCGTGATTATGACACTCGAAAATCTTATCACACGAATAAACGGCGAAGTTACCGAGAACGATGCAGCCTCCGAGGACACTGAGAGCATAGAGGACCATAAGTGCTCCGTGTATTCTGAGAACTCCAACGCCCCAACACTACAATAGCCTATCACCAAACAATATGAGCGAGCAAGATAACATACGACTGAGTACCATAGAGGATGCCATCGCCGCCTTCGGACGTGGCGAGATGATTATCGTGGTGGACGACGAAGACCGCGAAAACGAAGGCGACATCATCGTTGCCGCAGAGAAAATCACACCGGAGCAGGTCAATTTTATGCTTCACAATGCACGAGGCGTGCTGTGCGCTCCGATGTCGCTTTCGCGTTGCCGCCAATTGGAGCTTGACCGCCAGGTCGAAGACAACACCTCGATGTTGGGTACTCCATTCACCGTCACCGTAGACCTACTGAAAGGATGCACCACCGGCGTAAGCGCGCACGACCGCTGCGCAACGCTCAATGCGCTGGCCAATCCGGAAGCCAAGCCCGACGACTTCGGCCGTCCGGGCCACATCAATCCGTTATATGCCCAAGAGCAAGGCGTGCTCAGACGTGCGGGACACACCGAGGCGGCCGTAGACTTAGCTCGCTTGGCAGGGTTACAGCCCGTGGGCGTACTCATGGAGGTAATGAACGAAGATGGATCTATGGCTCGCTTGCCGCAACTATATGCCATGGCACAAAAATGGGGCATGCCGTTAGTGTCGATACGCGATTTGATACACTATCGTTTGGAACACGAACGCCTTGTCGAGATGGGCCCGGAAGTGGACATGCCCACTGTCTACGGGCACTTCCGCCTCATACCCTTCCGCCAAAAAGACAACGGCTTGGAGCACATAGCCATCATCAAGGGCGACATCGCCTCCGACCCGGAGACCCCGGTACTGGTGCGTGTGCACTCGTCCTGCGCCACCGGCGACATCTTCGGATCTAAGCGCTGCGACTGCGGTGAGCAACTACACCAAGCCCTGCGTGCCATCGAAAAGGAAGGACGCGGCGCCGTCATTTACCTGAGCCAGGAAGGACGCGGCATCGGACTCATGGACAAAATACGCGCCTACAAACTCCAGGAACAAGGCATGGACACCGTGGAAGCAAACATACACTTAGGACACCGAGCCGACGAACGTGACTACGGCGTGGGTGCACAGATACTCAACATGATAGGCGTGCGCAAGATGCGACTGCTCACCAACAATCCGGTCAAGCGCATAGGACTTCAAGGCTACGGCCTCGAAATTGTGGAAAACGTACCCATAGAAATCGAGCCTAACAACTACAACCGCTTCTACATGCACACCAAGAAGCAGCTTATGGGACACGATTTACACAAAGTGGACTGAATCTTATATTTATCAGAAATATACAAACGCTGACGCAAGCATAAATATATACATACAAGCATATACACAAAAACAACAAACATATACATCATGGCAGATAATACCGAGACCAACGACACCAACGAGAAAAAAGGAATGAACTTTGTCGAACAGATAGTATATGACGACTTGCAAGCCGGCAAAAACGACGGACGCCTGAACACGCGCTTCCCCCCCGAACCCAACGGCTACCTGCACATAGGCCATGCCAAGGCTATATGTATGGACTTCGGCATAGCCGAAAAATTCGGCGGCACCTGCAACCTGCGCTTTGACGACACCAACCCCGTCAAGGAAGATGTCGAGTACGTAGATTCGATACGCGAAGACATTCATTGGCTTGGCTTCGACTGGGGCGACCGTGAGTATTATGCTTCGGACTACTTTCCGCAGCTGTATGCCTTGGCAGAGCGCCTTATACGTGAGGGCAAAGCATATGTTGATGACCAAAGCAGCGAGGAAATAGCCGCACAAAAAGGCTCGCCTACAGTTCCGGGTATAAACAGCCCCTACCGCGACCGTACCCCCGAGGAGAACCTCGACCTGTTCCACCGCATGAACGCCGGCGAATTCGAGGAAGGCTCACGCGTACTGCGAGCCAAGATAGATATGGCATCCGACAATATGCATTTCCGTGACCCGATAATGTACCGCATTATCAAGACTCCCCACCACCGCACAGGCACTCAGTGGAAGGTGTACCCGATGTACGACTTCGCCCATGGGCAAAGCGATTTCTTCGAAGGCGTCACCCACTCGATATGTACACTCGAATTTGTCCCCCATCGTCCGCTGTACGAGTATTTCGTCAAAGAATTGGCCAAGGACGGCAACTACTGTCCGCGACAAATCGAGTTCAACCGTCTCAATCTTACATATACTGTCATGAGCAAGCGCAAACTGCGCCAACTGGTAATGGAAGGGCTCGTAGCCGGATGGGATGACCCGCGTATGCCAACAATCTCGGGTATGCGTCGCCGCGGTTTTACCCCTACATCCATACGCAATTTTATTGATACCATAGGATATACCAAATACGAGGCTCTCAACAGCGTCAGCCTACTCGAATTTGCCGTGCGCGAGGACCTCAACCGCATAGCCACGCGCGTCATGGCCGTGCTAAATCCTGTCAAGGTAATCATCACCAACTACCCGGAAGGTAAGGTAGAAATGGTACAGATGGACAACAACCCCGAACAGGAAGGCGCCGGGACACACTCCATGCCTTTCTGCCGTGAAATACTTATCGAGCGCGAAGACTTCATGGAAAACCCGCCCAAGAAGTACTTCCGCATGTGCCCTGGCGGCGAAGTTCGTCTCAAAGGCGCGTACATCGTGCAATGCCAAGACGTAGTCAAGGATGCCGAAGGCAACATCGTGGAGATACACTGTACCTACGACCCGGATACCCACAGCGGCGCACCGGGCGCGGCACGTAAAGTCAAAGGCACTCTCCACTGGGTGTCGGCACAGCATGCCGTGGACGCCGAGGTACGCCTATACGACCGACTGTTCAATGTCGAGAATCCTGCGGCAGAGACCGAACGCGATTTCCGCGAGATGCTCAACCCGGACTCGCTCAAAGTTATCGAGCACGCCAAGGTGGAACCATTCGTAGCCGAAAACGCCGAACGCGGCGTCAAGCTGCAATTCCAGCGCGTGGGATACTTCACGCCCGACTATGACAGCACACCCGGGCATCCGGTATTCAACCGCACTATCGCCCTCAAGGATAGCTGGGAAAAAGTCTCCAAGAAATAATCCGGTTTAGGCTACGGCCGCACATAGCCACACATGACATGTGCGGCCATACATTTTCCAAGTATCCGCACTACAAGTCAGACGCTTACAATATAAGCCAAACTCCAACGCCCACAAAATACAACCGAACAGCATTATGGATGAAGGAACAGATTACGAACGCGACGAACTCATAGCCAGATTTCGCCAATACCTTCACGACTCCGAGCATAAGGACTTCTTTGGCCACGATGACATCGTAGAAATCTTTGACTATGCAGGAGATATGAGTGATGAATACGTACGTATAGAGGCCCTTATGTACGCAGCACGCTATTTCCCCGAAAGCAAGGAAATGGAACAAAGGCGGTTGATATTTTATAGCGGCATGTATCCTCAAGCCGCAAGCGATTTCTTACGTGACCATGGCGGCGATGCCCCCGACCGTCCATTGCTTCAACGCCTTATCGCTATCCAAGAAGGCTTTATCAATGATAGTGATAGTGATAGCGACAACGCCATCGCTGCATTGGAGCGTATACTCGCCGGCAATCCAAAAATGGACGATGAGGAAACCATACACTTTGTAGACACGGCTCACCATTGCGATTGTCTTGACTGGCTTGAGCAAAACCTGGAGCGCGTGGCCGATTGTTCGAACAATCGTGCATGCCTGCTCTACGAATTGGCTATGTCTCTGCTCGAACAGTATGAATACGCTCGCGCAGTACCTATAATCGAAAAACTGGTAAGTGAAAAACCTTTCATACTCTCTTACTGGGAATTGCTGCTGGATGCCCAGATCAACAGCCACGCCGAAGATGCCGATACCGACGACACAATAGAGACCATACTGGCTATGGATCCGGAAAACAGACAAGCCTTAAAGCATAAGTTTCTGAAAATATACCACAACGATGGCAATCCTGACGAGTTGTCCGAAATAATCCGAGCCATACCGGACGATGGCGAAATCTCGCGTCTGTATATCCGTTCGCTCGTTGCGCATGGTCGCAAGGACGAGGCTGCCGCTTACATCAACGGACGCCTCCAAGCCAACCCCTTAGACTATGAGGCCCTCGTCTCAAATTACTTCGTGGTAGGCCATAAACCTTGTCTCAAGGCAATAAAACAAGCGTTCATGTCGCCGGAAGCCAAGGAAAAAGTTTCACCCTCCGATTGGTACGAAGCTATCAAGACGTTGGACACGATCAAAGCCGCCATAGCCGGATACGCAATAATGCTTTGGATTTTGGAGGAATACAGCCATAACGAAATACCGGAATGGTGGACATCCACCCTGATTGTCAACGCCTTCAACGCATGTAAGTACAACTACGTAGTCAACGCCATATATGCCGACGAAACCTTCTTGCATCGATGCGATATGGTACAGTATACATTGGTCGTCTGCGCCTTTGCCAAAGCCGGTGAATACGATATAGCTCGTGATATGTGTTGTAACGGGATTATCTACAACGGAAGATTGTGGCCCAAGACCAAAGACAACAGTCCGCATTGGACATTACTATTCTATCGTTGCTTAGAAATCCTTTCGAATATCGTAGAAGCTATTGATGATGCTCGTGAAGCAAAAAAAACACCGATATTCAGTGAAAACCCATTTGACGTACATACACCACGAGACGAATAATGGCGGCATTACCATCTGCCGACTATATTGAGATGCCCCATATGGGTGTTCTCCCGGTAGATTTAGTAATTCTTTAACGGCTTACAAGCCTATGCCGCCGGCGAGTATTCAGATGTGCATTACTTCACGTCATAAACAACACTAACGCACATACATGCAACAGAATACATCTATACCGGTCGAACATCACCCGTGGGAACCTTACGTTCCGGAGGGCGCACACGTATTGCTGCTCGGCACTTTTCCGCCGGGTTCACACCGTTGGAGTATGGACTTTTATTATCCCAACGCCACCAATGACTTTTGGCGGATTATGGGTATAATATTCGAAGACGATGCAACGGCTCTATACGACAAAACAACGCGCACATTCAAGCTCAATCGAATAAAATCGCTACTTGACACATATGGTATAGCGCTAAGCGACACCGTATTAGACGCACGACGCACACACGGCACCGCCTCAGACAAGGATCTTGAAGTATTGCGTATGCGCGACATACCGGCATTGGCTGCACAAATACACGATCTGCGTGCAATAGCAACCACAGGACAAAAAGCCGCCGAGATTGTAGCCGCACAGACCGGTACATCCGTACCCTCTATGGGTATGCACGCCGCCTTCGATAGCCTGGAAATCTGGCGTCTACCATCAACTTCACGCGCCTACCCTATGGCCCTCGAAGCCAAAGCCGTATACTACCGATGTTTCTTCGCCGCTACCGGCATTCTCAAGCCATAATACACATAATATTTCTCCACCACCATGCGCCAATGCCGCAAGTAAAAGTTGCCTAAACGGCGCGAATACTGTCCAATGGCACATAACGACAGAGAAAACGCTTGGCTCATTCGCCAAAAAACCGTATTTTTGTACAATATTTGGCCGAGCGTAGGCACGTGCTGCACACCACACTACTTTCGCTACCCGACATGAGGTCACTATAAGCCGCAGTCCAAGGCCGAACGACACAACGATGAAACAAGACAACACTACAATATGCTTTTAGCCAATTCATTAGCCACCTTTGGACGTTACTGCATCTTTATGCAACGCGTATTCTCCCTGCCTGAGAAGTGGAAGGTGTTTTTCAAGCGCACCGTCGCCGAAATCATGAAATTGGGCATCGATTCGATACCGTTGGTAATGATTATCTCGGTGTTCATCGGTGCAGTCATTGCCATACAAATGCAGCTGAACATAGCCTCGCCGCTAATTCCAAGCTACACCGTAGGCCTGGCAACGCGCGACATCGTGCTTCTTGAGTTTTCCAACTCGATACTATGTCTGATACTTGCGGGCAAAGTCGGGTCCAACATCGCCTCGGAAATAGGCACTATGCGTGTGACCGAGCAAATTGACGCCCTCGAAATTATGGGCGTCAATTCGGCCAGCTATCTCGTATTGCCAAAGGTATTAGGATTCCTGCTGTTTATGCCGGTCCTGGTGATATTCTCCATAGGCACCGCATTCGTTGGCGGCTACTTGGTAGCCGTGTTCACGGACATCATTACCGTATCGCGCTATGTCTACGGACTGCAGGCTCTCTTCATCGAATGGTACGTATGGTATGGCCTGATCAAATGCTTGGTATTCTCCTTCATCATAACCTCGGTATCGTCCTTTTACGGCTACAATGTCAAGGGCGGCGCCCTCGAAGTCGGCAAAGCCAGCACCAACGGCGTAGTGTCCAGTAGCATCCTGATATTAATGTTCGACGTGCTGTTGACCAAACTCTTACTACAATGATAGAGGTAAAAGATATAACCAAATCCTTTGACGGGCGCACCGTGCTACACGAAGTCAGTGCCACCTTCGCTACAGGCAAAACCAACCTAATCATCGGACAAAGCGGCTCGGGCAAAACCGTGCTCATGAAGTCGTTGGTGGGACTGCTCACCCCCGAAAGCGGCGAAATACTCTTTGACGGGCGTGATGTCATATCCATGGATCAGCAGCAACGCAAGGACCTGCGTCAGGAAATAGGCATGCTCTTCCAAGGCTCGGCGCTCTTCGACAGCGAGACAGTGCTGGGCAACGTCATGTTTCCCTTGGAGATGTTTACATCCAAAAGCCAGGCCGAGATACGCGAGCGCGCCATGTTCTGCCTCGAGCGCGTCAATCTACTTGGTGCCGAGAACAAGTATCCCAGCGAGATATCGGGCGGCATGCAAAAACGTGTCGCCATAGCACGTGCCATTGCCCTGAATCCTCGCTATCTGTTTTGCGATGAACCCAACAGCGGCCTCGACCCGAAAACATCTATACTAATAGACGAACTGCTCAGCGACATCACGCACGAATACAACATCACCACCGTCATAAACACTCATGACATGAACTCGGTGCTCGGCATCGGCGAAAACATCGTATTTATCAGCAAGGGGTACTGCGAATGGACCGGCAATAAAGACCTTATCTTCTCATCCGACAATCAGGCACTCAACGACTTTGTCTTTGCCACAGACCTTTTCCAAGAAGTCAAGGAATATATTGTCAAATATGGCCTCAATGCTGTAGGTGCCGCCAGACGCCATTCTATTGAAGCCCAAAAGAACTGAAGACCATGAAATTTGCCGATATTCCGGGACATAGTGACATCAAGCGCGATCTCGCACAGATGGTGGACAGCGGACGACTGCCGCATGCGTTACTGCTCGAAGGTCCCGAAGGCTGCGGCAAATTTGCCTTAGCTCGCGCATTGGCTCAGTACATCCAATGCGACAATAGGCACGATGGCGATAGCTGCGGCACCTGCCCGGCATGCCGCCAGCACCAAGCGCACCAATTCATAGATACGCTATACTCCTTCCCCGTTGCCAAGAAAAACAGTAAGCCAACCATCAGCGATGATTTCCGTCAGGAATTCAACACATTTATGGACCAAAATCCATTTATGGACTTCGACCGATGGCCGGCAATGCTTGATAACACCAACGCCCAACCCAAATTCTATGTCGAGGAAGGCAATGAACTCATACGTCGTCTATCCTACACCGCTCACTCGGCACGCTACAAGAGCGTGCTTATGTGGCTGCCGGAGCGTATGAACGAGGATACAGCCAACAAGATGTTGAAAATAGTCGAGGAACCATACCCCGACACGTTATTCATCATGACCTCGGACAATCCGCGCGAAATACTGCCCACAATATACTCGCGCGTGCAACGCATCAAGGTCCACCGCTATAGCGATGCCGAAGTAGCTGCATACATCTCCAATGTCACCTCATTGGATCCGGCAGCAGCCATGCGCGTGGCCGTGCTGGCTCAAGGCAGTATCAATCGTGCTCTTGCCCTAAGCGCAATGCACGATGACACCGACAAATACCTTGAATGGTTCAAAAGCCTGATGCGCAACGCATATAAACGTGACGTGCGTGCGCTCAAGGCCTGGTCCGTCGAAGTCGCAGCCGAAAAACGCGAAGGCATACTGCGCTTCCTTGCCTATTGCAGTCGTATGATACGTGAAAATTTCATCAACAATCTACATGACCCACGGCTTAATGTTATGACCGATCGTGAAAACGAATTCAGCATACGTTTTTCGCCGTTCATCAACGAAAAAAATGCCACAGATCTCTTCCAAACCATTAACGATGCAGCCACGGACATCGCCGCCAACGCCAACGCCAAAATTGTCCTCTTCGACATAACCATCACTGTAATCCTATTGCTTATCAAGAAATAGCACTGCTACAACAAGAAGCTGCGGGGCTATCCAAAACGGGCTGAAAAAAAGATAGACAGTAGAATATCAGACACTCCAAACACTTCATCACTGACATCCCATCCAAACAGACATGACAAAAGACAACAGGTTTCTACGACGCGTGGCTCGCTATATCGCCACAACCGGTGAGACAAACGGCGGCATACGCGATATGAGCCGCACTTGGATGATATTTCCAAACAAGCGTAGCATCATATTTGCCCGTACATATCTAAAAGATGCCCTGACATGCCCGACAGTCATGCCTAAAATGATGACCCTTACTGCATTTATGGAAAAAACTTCCGGCCTTACCGAAGTTATGTCCATAGAGGCATTATTCAAACTTTACGACTCGTACCGACACGTCTTCCGTCAAGCCGGTGGCAACCCGGACAAAATGCTCGGCTTTGACGCCTTTACTCATCCGGGTAAGATGATACTCAACGATTTCAGCGATGTAGACGCATATCTCATCGACCCGGAACAACTCTTTATCAACCTAAAACGATACAAGGAAATCAAGAGCAACTTTCTCACTCCCGAACAAAAACGGGCGGTACAAAGCATCCTGGGCTGCTGTCCCGAAAGTGATGACGACCACTTTTGGAGACATATAACCTACGGAGAAAATGACACCGACGGAGAGAATGATGAAAACGGCGAAAAAGTCGAGAGCATACAATTCCGCTTTATCCGGCTATGGTCTATTATGCTTGAGTTGTACCGTCATTACACCACCCGTCTCGCCGATGAAGGCTGCGGCCTCAAGGGACAGATACAACGCATAGCTGCGGACAAGATACGTGCCCAAGGTCTTGAAAGCACCCCTTACGACCAAATATGTTTTGTCGGTATCGATGGCTCCACGGCCGCCATACAAGCAATCTTCAAGACTTTACGCGACCGCCACAGGGCTCTATTTTTCTGGGATACTGTAGAATGCCTGCCTCCGCAAGCACGTGATGCAGACAATGCCACACTGCGACGCCTGCGCACCCTCGTGTCCGAATATCCCATGCCCAAAGGCTTCGAGCGCATCGAAAATTGGCAGACACCCGAAATCAATATTCTCGGTGTGCCCTCCAAGACCATGCAGGCCAAATACGTGGGCAATGTATTGGACGATTTGGACGGACAACACGACGGACGCCGCCGCGTGCTCAATCGCCGCGCCGACAATACAGCCGTGGTTATGCCAGACAGCGCCCTGCTCACCCCATTGATGTACTCCATCAGCCCCGATATACGCCCTCTCAATGTTACCATGGGTCTTCCGTGCCGACAGACGCCCTTCGCCTCGCTAATACGCCGCATCGTATCCATGCACCTCAACGCGCGTCTGCGCAACAACGCCTGGACCTTCTACCGCGGCGACATCGAAGCCTTGGCTTACAACTACTATGCTCAAATTATTTCGGCCAATGACTGTATTGCCCTGCGCAATATGCTCAACGACCGCCAGTTCACCTATACAACTGAAAAGCTTAAGAATACAGCGCCGCAACTTGCGCCCATATTCGAAGAAGTAAACGATGACCGCGACATGTCGCAGGTCGAAAGATACTTCACCAATGTCCTCGACACCCTCACATTACAACTTGCACGTACACGCGCGGCACAAGTCGCCGCAGAAGCCGCCGAATCGAACGATACCGCCACCCCAACACCTAACGGAATCGCCGCACACGTCATCACAGACATGGAAGACGCAGAGGATGAACAGCAAGACAGCATAGGCGTGTCTTCGTACGAATTGCGTATACTTCAGGCCTACCGCGACGCCATGCACTCCGTATTCGAGATGGCTCGCCGATACAACATCGAACCGGGCGAAAGAAGTTACTTTATTATGGTTGAACGCATTTTCAGTGTGCTCAACCTCAATTTCAGCGGAACCCCGCTGAGCGGCATACAAATCATGGGCGTACTCGAGACGCGCGACCTCGACTTCGACAACGTCATTGTTATGTCTGCCAACGAGCGCGTATTTCCACGTCGCCACCTGCTGCGCTCCATCATCCCTCCCAATCTCCGCGCCGGATATGGGTTGCCAACGGCTGCTGACATCGAAAGTCAATACGGATATTTTCTCTTTCGATTACTCAACTGCGCCCGACGCGCCTACTTTGTTTACGACTCGCGTGTAGGTCAAGCCGGCTCGGGTGAGATTACAAGATACCTACTACAACTATGTCACGTCCTACCAAAGGATAAAGTACACCATCGGCAACTGCGCCCAAAGCTGCAAATGGCACAACCACGTAAGGTCGAGATGCCCAAGGATGACTTTGTGTGTTCGCGCCTGAAAGTGTTCAACAGCGACCCTGCAAACGGCGGTGGATATCTATCTCCCTCGGCCCTCAAGCAGTATCTGGCTTGTCCGCTAATGTTCTTCCTGGGCAGCATCTGCGGTTTTAAGGACGATGATGAGGTGACGCCTTATATCTCGGCTTCGACTTACGGCACAATAGTACACGCAGTGATGCAAGACATTTTCGAAGCTCACAAAGATATCGTCATCACTAAGGACGTTATCGACGATATACTTAAAGAGAAAACCAATAACGACATCAAGTTGCTTGTATCCAACAAAATTAATCAGATATACTATAACAATCGCTACGAAAAAGGCGGATACAACGCTATGCCAGGCGAAGGACAACTTATGTCCGATTTTATCACTATGCTTATAAAACGGCAACTCGAAAAAGACCGGACCAAGACGCCCTTCGTGTTCAAGGCCGCCGAGTTCCAATTTCAATACAAATGGAATATCAGTGATGATACCACATTTAATTTCAAGGGTATTATCGACCGCATAGACCTAATCAACGAACCGGACGACGAGCGTCCGGATGACTGCAAGGAACGCTATAACAAACTCCGCTTCATCGACTACAAAACCGGAAATGATAGACGCAATGCGACAAGCGTTTCACATCTCTTCGAAAGCGACCGCGACAAACGCAACGATGCCATATTTCAGCTACTGACATACGCTCACGCCTTTGAGTGCATGGTCCGAGATAACCCCGGCGATGCATTGATAAATAAAACCGAACACTTTGCAGACAACGCCGAATTCGATTGGATACGCCAAGCAGAGCCGTCAACGCGCGGCATCAAGCCCGAAATATACCTTATACGAAAATCTTTCACCGATGACCTTGACCCAAATGTGGACCAGATTAAGGTTGGCAAGACAAAAGCAAAACCTCTACAATCGCATCTACAAGACGAAGTAGCCGAATTTATGGAAAAATTCGAGAATATAATCAGTTGCATTTTCGATGACCATACACCATTTTCCCAATTAGAGAATCAGAGCAATTGTACCTACTGCGCATTTCTGAAACTATGCGATCGTAAGGTCAAATCCATTTGGTGATGGCCGGAATATACGTGCACATACCATTTTGCCACAGCAAATGTGCCTACTGCGATTTCTATTCGATGCCGTACGCACGCGCTGTCGAGGAATACGTGCAGGCACTGACCATCGAATGGCGGCTGCGCCGCCACGAAGTACCAGGGCCTTTTGAAACTATATATATCGGCGGTGGAACACCTTCGATACTTGCGCCCAAACTGTTACGCCATATCATTGAGGCGCTTCCGACACAAAGATTACACGAATTTACCCTCGAAACCAACCCCGAAGATGTTACCCCTGATAACGTTAAAGCATGGCGGGATATGGGAATCAACCGAATCAGCATGGGCGTGCAAAGCCTTGATGATGAATGTCTCAAACGTATCGGACGTCGACACGATGGGGCCACTGCACTGCACGCGGTGGAGACCCTGCAAGATGCCGGTATTTCCGAAATTAGTCTCGATGTAATATATGGGCTTCCCGGACAGGATCTCGATTCGTGGCATTCGACGCTGGACAAGCTCATCGAACGACGCCCACAACACTTGTCTGCTTATGCTTTGTCTCTCGAGCCCGGTACACGCTTATACGCAGCTGCGTCCGCCGGCAAGTGGAAGCCGGCCGATGACAATTTATACGTCCTAATGTATGACATGTTATGCAAATACACTGCACAAGCCGGATACTTACATTACGAGATTTCCAATTTCGCACTTCCGGGGCATACCGCTGTACACAACTCGCACTACTGGGATATGACGCCCTATATCGGACTTGGCCCCGGAGCGCATAGTTGGGACGGACATACGAGGCGAGCCAATGCGCCCAACCTTACACAATATCTCAAAGACATCGCTGCAGGACACACCGCATACAGCATCGAGGACGAAAGCGATATCGACCGCGTCAACGATATGATATTCACTGCACTGCGCACAAACAAAGGATTAGACACACAACGGCTACCCGATCGATTTCGTCACAAATTCGAAAACATGGCAGCACATTGCAGCGCCTTGGTACGCGAAGGCACAACAGTGCGCATACCTCAAGACAAATGGCTGATAAGCGATGCCATCATCCGCGACCTACTCATCGAACAATAGCCGCCAATACTCATTTTGCAAATTTTTCAGCTGCCACTCATCGATTATTGACACGACGTTGTATATGATATCAAGTGACACACCATTATACGCCGCTGACAATCGTTTTATTGGCTGCGTTCAGTCGTGGTGGTAGGGCAGTCCTTTGATGATGGTGACGGCGCGGTACAACTGTTCGGCAAAAAACATACGCGCCATCTCGTGGGTCATCGTCATTCGCGACAGCGCCAAGCGCCCGTTGGCACGTGCATATACCGCCGGCGAAAAACCATATGGGCCTCCGACAATAAACACCAAGTTACGCTGCAACGTCAACATCTTGCGCTGAACATCGTCCGCAAACTCACGCGAAGTGAGCATCTTGCCGCGTTCATCTAATAGCATCACGCAATCGCCGGGACCTATGGACGCGAGTATACGCTGTCCCTCAGCTTCTTTTTGTCGCTCTTCGGTCATCGAGCGCGTGGCCTTGACATCGGCCAATTCGCGGTACTCGAAAGGCATGAAATGCTCTATGCGTTCCACCATCTTCTCGGTCACTGCACGTAGCGATGTATCTGCCATGGTGCCAACCGCCATCAGTATTGTTTTCATTCTCTGTATGTCTTATTTGTAACTACACGTAATCACACGACAGATGTTCCCACTACCCTGCGCCTCGACGCGGACACAAACAGCGCATGTATCTTTGCTGCAACTGTAACCGGAAAATGTCGAAGCCCTACCCTCTCTCGTTCAAGACTAATCAATCGGCCGGGAATACCGGAAAACCATGGCGACGCATCTGCACAAAATCGGGACTACGCAAGCCCGAACAATTCATCATTATTGACTCATTATAATCGTTGAGATAGCGTGCCTGTGGCGAGCGGTACACCCCGGACATCACTGACAGTGACGGGTCGTACTGAGGGCTGTCTATACCAGCCATGTCAAGAATGGTATGGAAAAGGCTGCGTGTGGACGATACGTAACAATGGGCATTGCGGCGCATGGCCTTGATTTTTTCGGGGAACAAGGCGGCATACTCACCCGAAGTCCATAGCAGCATGGGTACATGCAACTGGTAATATGTAGGAGTGGGAGAAGCGTGCAAAAAACGGCCGCGAGCATCATCAAAGATGTCCTCGCCATGATCCGAGGTGTAGACCATCACGGCAGGCACGTCCAAGGAGTCAAGAGCCAAAACGACCTCGTCTAACAACTTGTCCGTATACACAATGGTATTATCGTAAGCATTGACCAAGTCGGGACGGTTCTGCGCCGAAGCACCGGAAGCGCGGTCGTCAAGGAATACTGCCTCCTCGCGCGGATAGCGCTTGTTATACTCGAAATGCGAGCCGTATGTATGTAGCACGATGAAGACCTTATTAGATGGCGAAGTCTCGATTATGCGCCGCATTGGCGCCAGCAGATTTCCATCCAGTTGCGGGCCTCCATCATCGGATATGTAATGCACCGTACGCGCCTCAGCTCCGTAATACTCTATATATGAGTGATTGCGCCGCTGATTTGACAAAAACGCCGTATGGTAGCCCAAGTCGTTGAAAGCAGCCAAAACGCTACGAGTATGCGCCACTGAGTCTCCGAAGGTTTCGGGTGTGAGATAACTCAGGAGCATGGGCACACTCTTGTGTGTAGTGTTGATTTCGCTGAGCACGTGGTCAAAAGCATAGATGTCAGCACGATGACTCAGTCGCGGATTGGTGGGACGTCCATAGCCCATAATCTGCCAATTGTCAGCACGCGAAGTCTCGCCCAACACCAACACATACACCTCGCGCAAGTCCTTGGAACGCGTTGACGTGGGCCGATAACTGAATGTATTGGATGTCGTATAATACTTGAGAGACTCGTGGGTGCGACGTACTGCCGTCACCATGTTTTCGCAGACGTTATACGGAAAGACCTGGCGACGAGGACGATATCCGTTATCCGCCAGCCACGTCACCATGAGCGAAAGCACTCCCACAACCACAAGACTGATACCGACACGGCGACAACGTATCAAAACATGCACAGGGGCATAGCGACGCTTTACAATCAAGTAAATGCCGGCCAAAATACATGGCAAATATATAATGCACACGGTGAAAATGGCCATCTTCAAATTTGACAGAAGCTCTGTGGCCTCACTCACGTTAGTGGTCACCAGGTTAAGGAACATGTCCACGGCAATGATACTCTCGCCGTAAAGGTACAGCAGCACCACTTGGAAGGCTCCAAGTATCATAAACAGCAGCATCAGCAAAATCGTGCGACCTATGCGTATTGATAAACTGGTCAATACATAATACACACCCAAAGGCAGCAAGATATTGGTAATCTTAGATCCAAGACTGTCGCTCTCGGTGATTACAAGTCCGATATTTGGCACTATTAACACTATAGGAAGTGCAATCGCCCAAAAACCGGGCGAAGTGACCAGCTGCCAGAGCGAACAACTCTTATCTTTGAAATATTTTGTGACTTTCGGAATCATTGCCATTATATGTTATACTTGCAGTTGCAGTTGTGCTTATTTTTGATGTGTATGAATGCTATTCACGTCTTCGCGGCTTGGTCGACTTTACGACTTGGTACACAATACTTGCACACGTTGTCAGTGTATTACACTCTTTGCAGCGCGGCCATTCCGACATCGGCACACTCAGAAGGCCTCGTTGATACTGAAATTTACACCTTTTTCGCCACGGCCAAAGCCCACGTCAAGACGTACGTTCACCCTCTTCTTGAATTCCCAGCGGTATCCGATGCCACCGTTTGGCAGAACCCTATCAAGGCGTAGAGCAGCAAAATTAGGAAATATCGTGCCGGCGCCCAACCATACAACGATGCCGTTGCGGCCCCACACATGCTGACGTAACTCGACAGTCGCATCCATGACACACTTGTCGCGATAGCGGCCTTCATAATAACCGCGCATATAGTGCGACCCGCCGAAAGTGGACATCATACTCCACGGCGTATCTCCGTAGGTGAAACGCGCATGCACCATAGGCGCTATCACCGCGCCGCGCCACGCCCGGCAATAGACTGCCGCTATGGCCTCGGTATACGAAAAGGCGTACTTGTTGCCCATGAACGATGGGTTGAAAACCTGGTCGACCTTGACATACACCCCTCTATAAGCATTGGGCGCAAAGTCACGCGAATCCAGCAAAAGCGTCAGGCCCAAGCCGGTGGTGTAAATTTTGTCTTTCTGACCACACAACAGTTCGGGATTATCCACACGTCGCGCATTGGCATACGTAAACATACCCGAAGGTCCTAAAAACATATTGGGACCCAAACGCACGACATAATCTAACTTTACACGTGCTTCCAAACGTTTGAACACGCTCTCGTTGGCATCATCACTTCCCATGTCGTATCCGACACCCCACATCTTGTCCTTGAACGAATAGAAATATGTGTCATATATCAGGCGCATACGGTCCTTGGGAAATATATGTATGCCCTCGGCGCCGCCTTTATAGTACTGGTGTGTAGCCACCTCAAATTTCAGCGAAACATTGGATTTGGGCGTCACCGTGTCCGTACGCCACTGTTTGCCTGCCGTGTACAATCCCGAGCCGATGATGCCCACGCCGAAACCGGTTTCCGAAGAGTATTCCGGTCCACCGATAAAGCTGATATCAAAAGCCTTGTCGGGATGTTCCTTGTTTGCATCGGTAAAATAGTTGATTACGCGCTGAATCAGCCCCGGCTTTTTGACCGTAACAGAGTCCGCGACCATAGTCATCGACACGGCCGTATCACTCGGTACATCGATTTCAGCATCGGGCATCGCTGCTGCATACGCATTAGACGCCAACAGCACAACAGCAATTACTCGCCTTTTATATATTTCTATTATATCCAAAACAGCGACAAAAGTACTAAATATCGCGCAATTGGCCAAATAATCGGTCCGTATCCATTTCGTATCCATTTCGTGCGAGTCGTGCGAGGGGCTGCACTACTATGGCGAGGGGGAGAACGGCTTGGCCGCACTGATGGCGTTGGCCGCTGCCGCAACGCCCGTGACGGTGAAATGCTTCGAGCGTGCCAATGACACCAAGCCCTATCTGTCGGGTAGCTTCGTCATCACCAAGTGCGACCATACCATGCCCGCCAATGATGATGTGACCTACAGCCTCGACCTTGAGAACACCGGCGCGGTGACCTTTGACGGCACAGGTCTGACAACTAACGCGGCGGGGTAAGCAATGGAGACGACCATTAAGATAGACGGGGTCGAGTACCCCGTGCGTCAGACCATGGCCGCGCTTGTGGACTTTCGCGAGGCCACGGGCAAGGAGGCCTACGAGATTACGGGGCTGTCGGATGCGTGCCGTATGCTGTACTACCAAGTACGCGCCACGGCCGAGGCTGACGGACGCGCCTTTGATATGGACTTCCGCACATTTGCCCTGCGCGTGACGCCCGAGGACATACAGCGCTGGGGCGAGGCCGTCAACGCCGAAAATGCCAAAGGGTCAAAAAAAAAGACGACGGTGAAAAAATAGACATCTTGCGACTGCAAGCATACGCTTTGACCGCCCTCGGGATGCCGCTCGACACGTTCAGGCGGCTAAGCCCGGGGGCGTTCGAGCTTTGTATGGAGGAGGATGCGAAGCGCCGACACTCGGAGGATTTGGAGCGGTGGAACCGCCTGCGCACGGCGTGTGCGATACTGATACAGCCGCACACATCCAAGCGCGTAACGCCGCGGATGCTTATCCCGTTGGAGGAGATAGACGCCCCGGCGAAGGCAGCGCCCAAGCGCGAGTACACGCCGTCGACACGCGAGCGAGTGGAGGAGCTGATGAGTAGAACGTAGTCACCACGGGAGTCCGCAACTGCGGCCTTTCGTCATAGTATGGATAAGCCAAAAAAACGCTACAACACCTAAGAAGGCCAAGGGGTTATGCCACAAGAGCCACCACAATTTGCAGATTAAGTCCCAAATAGGATATATGAAAATATCTGCAAAGGTAACGTCCAATAATACGGTATGAAAGAGTGGCAACATATTGTTTACGGATAATTGTTTGTTGACGCAAATATAAGCAAACTGACGCATAACGAAGCATCACCAATTAAAAATAAGACATATTGACCAATAATAAGTAAAAATGGCAAAAAATATAACGATAAACTTTAAGACCGTATACGACGATAAGGGCATCAAGTCGGCCACTATGTCGCTGTCCGATTTGGAGAAAGTGGCCAAGAACGTGCAGAAGTCTGTAGATGCAGCAGGCGCAAAAATGGCCGCGTCATGGGCGGTAATGGCAGAGGGTTTCGGGCGAGTGAATGATATGATACAAAAGCTGGCTGCTTCATATGCCAATGCCGAACTGAACGCTACGCGCCTGGAGGTCATTATGCGTCAGCGTATGAAGTCCACGGACGCCGAAATATCGTCTATCAAGAAGCTGACGAGCGCACAGGCCGAACTCGGCATTATTTCGGCGGGGGTGCAGCGTGCAGGGGCGCAACAGTTGGCCACGTTTCTATATCAAAAATCATCGCTCGAGGTGCTTATTCCGGCGATGAATAACCTTGTGGCGCAGCAGCGCGGTTTTAGCGCTGAAGCCGGGGACGCCGTCAATGTAGCTAACCTTATGGGCAAGGCAATGATGGGCATGACCTCGGCACTGCGGCGCGTGGGTATCACGTTCACCGAAGCGCAGGAAGCGGCCATCAAGAACGGCAACGAGCAGGAGCGCGCGGCGATGTTGGCGCAGATTATCACCGACAATGTCGGCGAGATGAACGCGGCACTGGCCAAGACTGACGCCGGTAAGCAGAAGCAGTTGGCAAACTCGATGGGCGCGCTCAAAGCGAAGATAGGGTCTTTAGTGTCGGGCAGTATAAAAAGCTATGTGACAATATCAAGATGCTCCTCGCGGCGCATCTTGACTTCCTTAAAAAAATCTCGCACCACCTTCCCCATCTCCTCGGGAAGATAAGACATAGCCTTTTTCTTCATCCATTCGGGAATTTCCCAGATAGCTTCGGCTATACTGCCAACTATAGCACCCAGCGTATCTGCATCAGCACCAAGGCTGACAGCACGACGAATGGCATCTTCAAAGGAATGGCTCTGTCCGATAATCCAAAGAGCCACAGGTACTGTCCCTTGGCAAGTTTCATCAAAGCGGTTCTTGACTTGATTGATATTGATATTCAAATTGTAGTGTAACTCGGCTCCAAGTTCAAGAATGGCTTGCTTGATTTCGTCCGATTTCTTGCCATCATTGCGGCGCTGTAAGGCGCCGAAAATAGCAATGGCAATACAAGCTGCCCCTTTTATACCCATTTCATGATTATGAGTGCATATGGAACTTTGAGTAGCTGCATTATAGACATCCGATGCGTCAAGAAACCACCACCCCACCGGACCTACCCTCATTGCCGAGCCATTACCAAAAGAATTATATGGCTGAGGTTTGTCACTGCGTACCCACAGCGCAAATCGTCCTCCGTAGCCACCTTTGGGATTTGGATAACGACGGCACCAATCATGCAGACTTTCACCAAAATCGCGACAGCGTAGCAAAGCATCGGCTATAGCGATAGTACAGATTGTATCGTCAGTGAAACTGGCTTCATTCGGGAAAAATTCAAAGTCATAATCATTTGTGGGATTGAATTCGTAGGCAGACCCTACAATATCTCCGATAATTGCTCCTATCATAGTAATTAATCTTTTTGTGTATTTATAACACAAAATTACACAATATATTTGAAGCCTCCAAATTTTCAGCGTACAAATTACGCATAAATTTCATCAAAATACAAATTTGACAGCCCGAAAGGCGAAAAACACCCGATACACGCACAATTAAGGAATTTTTTCGCTAAAAAATTTTGGGCGTCATTTACAAATGTATAACTTTGTGGCAGATTTTGCGGGCGCACGAGCGCGCCCGCGATATCACCCTATACGCAACCAAATAACACCCTATATATTATTGTAGACCAGTTATGGCAGAAAACAAAGAAAAACTATTCGACCAGTTCCCTCCCGTCAGCTATGATGAGTGGCGGAAGAAAGTCGAGACGGACCTCAAAGGTGCCGATTTCGACAAAAAACTGGTATGGAGAACCAACGAAGGATTCAATGTCCAGCCCATCTATCGCATAGAGGACATCGAAGACTTAAAAACAACTAACTCGCTTCCGGGTCAATTCCCTTATGTGCGCGGCACACGCACCGACAACGATTGGTATGCCCGTCAGGAGATCCTCGCCGAAGATCCCAAGCAGGCCAATGCCGATGCACGCGATGTGCTCACTCGCGGCATCACATCCCTTGGATTTAAGGTCGCTGAGGCTGCCGACGTTCCCACACTACTCAAAGGCATAGACCTGACCAAAGTCGAAATCAACATCGACTGCTGCCCCGGCAAAGCCGTAGACGTAGCCAAGGCTCTTGTAGAGTACATCAAGGCGCAAGGTGCCACTGAAACTTTCCGCGGGAGCATTGCCTTCAACCCTCTACGCAAGGCTCTTCGCCACGGAACTCCCCTGTGCGACAGCGTGGTATCTAAGGCCGTAGCCCTCATCGAGGCTGTCAAAGACATTCCCGCGATTCGCGTCATAGATGTTGACAGCGCTATGTTCTGCAACGCCGGCGCATTTATCTACGAAGAACTCGGATACGCATTGGCCTGGGGCGCACAATGGATGACCGCACTCACCGAAGCCGGTGTCAGCGTTGACGAAGCCGCCCGTCGCATCAAGTTCGACATGGGCGTATCCTCCAACTTCTTCATGGAAATCGCCAAATTCCGCGCCGGGCGAATGCTTTGGGCCGACATTATCAAACAATACAAGCCAGCAGACGAAGCCGCAGCCAAGATGATGGTACACGCCTCCACATCACGCTACAACCAAACAATCTTTGATGCTCACGTCAATCTTCTGCGCAGTCAGACCGAGACAATGTCCGCAGCCGTTGCAGGTGTTGACTCCATCACCGTCACCCCCTTCGATGCGCCATACAAAAAACCGGATGAATTCTCGGAACGTATCGCTCGCAACCAGCAATTCCTTCTCAAGGAAGAATCGCACATGGACAAGGTTATCGACCCGGCAGGCGGCTCCTACTACGTAGAGACACTCACCATATCCATAGCCCGCGAGGCCTGGAAACTCTTCCTGTCTATAGACGAAGCCGGCGGATTCTTCGCCAAAGTCGCTGACGGAACCGTACAGCAGGCCGTAACCGAAGCCTCCAAAAAGCGCCACACCGATGTCGCTCGCCGCAAGGAAATACTACTGGGCACCAACCAGTACCCCAATATCAACGAAATGGCCGCTGACAAAATCGAAATCAAAGATAGCGAATGTCGTTGCGGATGCGCTGCCGAAGGAGACCTCTCCAAAGCTCTGCCCACCAAACGTGCCGCCTCTGACTTCGAGCAACTCCGCCTGGCCACCGAAGCCGCAGCCAACCGCCCCAAGGTGTTCATGCTCACCATAGGCAACCTGGCCATGCGCTTGGCTCGTGCACAGTTCTCCAGCAACTTCTTCGGATGCGCCGGATACGAAATCATCGACAACCTCGGATTTGACACCGTAGAGCAAGGCATCGATACCGCCCTCGAGAAAAAAGCCGATGTAATCGTGCTATGTTCCTCCGATGATGAGTACGCCACCCTCGCTCCCGAGGCCTTCAAATACCTCAACGGCCGCGCACAATTCGTCGTTGCCGGCGCCCCCGCCTGCATGGACGACCTCAAAGCCCTTGGCATTAACGACTACGTACACGTACGCGTCAATGTTCTGGACACCCTCCGCGACTTCAACAACCGTCTTCTCAAATAACCCACGTGCCGTATGAAACCTGATTTCAAAACAATAGACATTACCAAAGACGGCTTTGGTCCCGTCGCCACCCCGGCACCTGCAGTAGCCGACGAAGACAAGTGGCTTACACCGGAACTCATTCCCGTCAAACCCATATACACCAAAGAAGACCTCCAAGGCCTCGAACACCTGCATTACGTATCCGGCATACCCCCCTTCCTGCGTGGCCCGTATAGCGCAATGTATCCCCTGCGTCCTTGGACCATCCGCCAATATGCCGGCTTCTCCACCGCCGCCGAGTCCAACGCCTTCTACCGCCGCAACCTTGCCGCCGGTCAGAAAGGTCTTTCTGTGGCATTTGACCTTGCAACGCACCGCGGATATGATGCTGACCACCCTCGCGTAGTGGGTGACGTCGGCAAAGCCGGTGTATCCATCTGCTCTGTCGAAGACATGAAGGTCCTCTTCGACGGCATTCCTCTGAACAAAATGTCCGTGTCCATGACCATGAACGGCGCAGTACTTCCTGTACTCGCATTCTACATCAATGCAGGCCTCGAACAAGGCGCCAAGCTTGATGAAATGGCCGGTACAATCCAGAACGACATCCTCAAAGAATTCATGGTGCGCAACACCTACATCTACCCACCCGAATTCTCGATGCGTATCATCGCTGACATCTTCGAGTACACCTCGCAGAACATGCCCAAATTCAACTCGATATCCATCTCAGGCTACCACATGCAAGAAGCCGGTGCCACCTGCGACATCGAGCTGGCATATACCCTCGCAGATGGTCTCGAATACCTCCGTGCCGGAGTAAACGCAGGCATGGATATCGATGCCTTCGCGCCCCGTCTGTCCTTCTTCTGGGCCATCGGCATGAACTACTTCATGGAAGTAGCCAAAATGCGTGCAGCTCGTATGCTTTGGGCCAAGATTGTCAAGCAATTCAATCCCAAAAATCCCAAATCTCTCGCGCTGCGTACCCACTCCCAAACATCCGGATGGTCGCTCACCGAGCAAGACCCCTTCAACAACGTAGGACGTACCTGTATTGAAGCCATGGGCGCCGCTCTTGGTCACACCCAGTCACTGCACACCAACGCCCTCGATGAAGCCATCGCCCTTCCCACCGATTTCAGCGCCCGTATCGCTCGTAACACGCAGATCTATATCCAGGAAGAAACCATGGTCACCAAGCAGATTGACCCTTGGGGCGGATCGTACTACATCGAAGCGCTCACCAACGAGATTGCACACCGCGCATGGGAGCATATCCAAGAAATCGAGAAGCTCGGCGGCATGGCCAAAGCCATTGAAACCGGTCTTCCCAAACTACGCATCGAAGAAGCTGCCGCACGCACACAGGCACGCATTGACAGCGGTCGCCAGACCATCGTTGGTATCAATAAATATCGCCTTGATCACGAAGACCCCATCGACATCCTCGAAATCGACAACACCGAGGTGCGAAAAGAGCAAATCGAACGCCTCAACGACCTCAAGGCTCATCGCGACGAAGCCAAGGTCAAAGAAGCCCTTGCAGCAATCACCGAATGTGTACGTACCAAGAAAGGCAACCTGCTTGACCTTGCAGTTAAAGCTGCCGGACTGCGTGCAACCCTCGGCGAAATCTCCGATGCCTGCGAAGAAGTCGTAGGACGTTACAAAGCAATCATCAGAACCATCTCAGGAGTGTATTCAAGCGAAACAAAGAACGACCCGGACTTCAAGAAAGCCCAGGAAATGTGTGCCGACTTCGCACGACGCGAAGGTCGCCAGCCACGTATCATGATAGCCAAGATGGGACAGGACGGTCACGACCGCGGAGCTAAAGTCGTAGCAACAGGCTACGCCGACTGCGGGTTCGACGTCGACATGGGTCCCTTGTTCCAAACCCCGGCAGAAGCCGCACGCCAAGCCGTCGAAAACGATGTGCATATCCTGGGCGTGTCCTCCCTTGCCGCAGGTCACAAGACACTCATACCTCAGGTTATCGCCGAACTTAAAAAACTCGGTCGCGAAGACATCCTCGTCACTGCCGGCGGCGTAATACCTGCACAGGACTATGACTTCCTCTATAAGGCAGGTGTCGCAGCCATCTTCGGCCCCGGTACACGCATTCCCGCTTCGGCAATCAAGATGCTCGAGATTCTCAACGCCGCCGAAGCCGAGGCATAATTTGCGCAAATTCAAAGCCGGGGAATCCGGCCACGATTTTCATCCATAGCGAAAGCCGCACCCCGATTCAACGGAGTGCGGCTTTCTATTAATAGCTTCTAACCGTTCATATAGAACGGTTGAGATTCAACCGACTATCCCGACAACGAAAACTTTAACATTTTTTATTTAAATAAATTTTGGTTTACAATATAAACCTGTTTACCTTTGCAAAGGATTAATGAAGGGCAACATCGCGCGAGTCTGCCTTTTTATTTTTCCGAAATATGGTTTACAATATAAATCGCTTTATTCAAATAAACAATGGAAGACAAAAAACTAACGCCACAAGAGAGCATGGCTCTTATTGCCCAAATGATCGAGACATCAAAACATCGCGTGGCAATGCCAAACATCAAAATCTCCGTAATGTGGGCAGTCCTAACAATCTTATCTGCAGCAATCGTACTCATCGTTAGTCTAACCTGTTATACCCCATGGATTAATCTTGTATGGATGGCAATACCGGTTGTCGGAATTCCGGCCACCATAATAACGGCAAAAAAAATGAAAGTCGAAATGGTGGCAAAGACGGCAATCGACAACATAAGCGACAGGATCTGGAAAACCGTGGGTTTTATCGCTGTATTACTTTCAGTAGTATGTCTTGTGTTTAATCTTCTCGGTTATCCGCAAGCATGGCTCGCCATGTTCTACTACGGATTCATCGTTGTCGGATTCGGCGCCGCAATGGAAGGCATAATACTGAAAGAATGCAGCTACATCTTCGGCGGCGTATTCTCCATTATCGCAGGATTCTTCGTTGCAGCCCTTAACATCTGCATGATTCCCTTAATGACGGCATGGATCCTGCCTCTATATATGTTATGCTTCCTGCTTATGTTCATCGTTCCGGCTTTCGTTATACGCAAGAAAATTAACGCTTCCAAACGATGAAAGAATTGGATCCGTTGCTTCACTCACAGCTGAGGCTCGCCGTAATGTCTATACTAATGAATGTCGAAGAAGCAGACTTTGTTTATCTTCGAGAAAGCACCGAATCAACAGCCGGGAACCTCAGTGTGCAGCTCGACAAGCTATCCTCTGCCGGATATATATCTGTTACAAAAGGATTTGTCGGGAAAAAAACACGTACGACATGCCGCGTTACCGAAAAAGGCCGTAAAGCCTTCGAAAACTATGTAGATGCACTGAAACAATACGTCAACCTACAATAAACCTTGCAATAAATACAGTTTTCTTCTCATACCAATGGGCTGCACCTCAAATTGAACTGCACCCCAAAAGTTAGACAAAAAACTTTTGGAGTGCAGTTTGTTTATGA
>OEFA01000019.1_pt1 | contig 62649 bp, 48 predicted proteins | sample 1495601 | NCBI WGS metagenome assembly OEFA01 (sample SAMN02324081, study PRJEB22366) | human gut metagenome | biome: human | place: Canada: Ontario | collected 2010-10
CTCTTTTGCGGTTACGAGGTTCTGCTTTTCGAGGGCGAGCAGTTTCAGGTTGTTCTCGTAAGCCTGCCACAGGTCGGCCAGGTCGGCTTTTAATGCGAGTTCCAGTTCCTGTTGTGCCAGTTCGGCATTGTCGATGTTTATTTGTGCGTTGGCCATTTCGCGTCGCCTGTTTCCGTCGAAGAGTTTCATTCCTATGGTTACACCAATGTTCCCGCCCCAGTTGTGCCTGCTGCGTGTGGTGCCGGAATTGTAGCGGTCGTATGTGTAGCCGTACTGGCCGTTGAGCCTTATGTATGGGAAGTCGCGGCTCTTAACGTTTCGCAGGTCTATTTCGGAGAGCTTCTTGTTGTGTGCGGCGTTGATGAGCGACGCGTTTGTGCGCAGCGTGGCCGCCCACAGGCTGTCGAACGAAAGCGACGATTCTACGTTAATCATTGTGTCGCGCACGCGGATTCGCATGTTCATCTCTTTTTCGGCCATAAGTTCGTTGAGGCGTATTTGCGAGGAAGCCAGGCTTTCGAGTTGCTTGAGGCTTTGCGCGCTGTCCGCATTGAAGTCCACTTGTGCCTGTTGGAGGTCGAGGCGTGACTTGTCGCCGGTAATCCACCGTTCTTGTGCTATCCTGAGCCTTTCCTTGGATAGCGAAACGGCATATTGCAGGTTGCGGAGGCGTATACGTTGCTGGACGTAGTTGTAATACTCTGAAACGAGTTCCGCTATATAGTCTTCGATGGCCATACGTGTTTGTGTGGCGCTCTGGAGCTTGAGTTCCTGCAGCCTTTGGTAGTTGGTTTGGATTTTATATCCGTCAAAGATTGTCCATTCGGCGTTGATTCCTGCGTTGACATTGTGTCCCACGATGTTGCGTTCGCGTGTTACGTCGCTTGTGCCGCGTGTTCTTGTGTCGCGGCTGTCGAGCGTAGCGTCATAGCCTGCAACGGCTTCGACCGTGGGCAGGTATCCTGCGTTTGCCCGCGTGGCGTTGTTGACAGCTATTTGCTCGTCGTTTTTTACAATGCGTAACGAGTAATTGTTTTTCAGCCCTTTTTCAATGCAGGTTTTGAGTGAAAGTACTTGTACTTGGGCGTATGCAGGCAAGCTTACCGCTATGTAGCATAATAAAGTGATAATACCGCGCTTCATCATTCTTTTTTGTTTTTGTGCGTCATGTCGGTTGAAACGTATGTGTAAATAGCTGGTACGATAAACATAGTGAGGAACGTAGAGATAATCATTCCTCCAACAACGGCCGTACCCATCGCAATTCGCCCGTTGGCACCTTCGCCGCTTGCGAATACCAGCGGCAGAAGGCCGAGGATTGTGGCTGCACTCGTCATGAGGATAGGACGAAGGCGTTGGGCTGCCGCATGGCGTATGGCTGTCATCTTGTCTTCGCCTTGCGTCTGGCGGTGGTTCGCGAATTCAACGATAAGAATACCGTTCTTTGCTACAAGTCCGATGAGCATTATTATTCCGATTTGGCTGAAAATGTTCATGGTTTGCCCGCTGGCGAGCATGAATATCAGTGCACCGCAAATAGCCAGCGGTACAGTGAGCATTATGACAAACGGGTCTTTGAAACTTTCGAACTGTGCCGCAAGTATGAGGTAAATTAGCAACAATGCCAATGAGAATGCGAATATCAAGCTCGAGGAACTTTCCCTGAATTCTTTGGAGTCTCCGGCAAGCGCCGTGCGGAATGTTTCGTCGAGTGTGCTTTCGGCAATCCTGTCCATTTCGTCGAGTCCGTCGCCTATGGTCTTACCTTCTGCCAGTCCGGCCGAAATAGTTGCCGAAACGAAGCGGTTGTATCTGTAAAGTTTGGGTGGTGCAATGCTTTCTACCAGGTCGACAAGGTTTTCCATTTGCACCATGTCGCCGTTGCCGTTGCGCACGTAAATCGCTTTTAGGTTGTTCGGGTCGTTACGTTGCTGCCGGTTAATCTCCCCGACAATCTCGTACTGCTTGCCGTTAAGATAAAGGTATCCCATACGTTGTCCGCTCAATCCGTATTGTAATGTCTGGGCTATAGACTGGGTGCTTACGCCCATTAAGTTTGCCTTTTGCCGGTTGACGCTCAAACGTACTTCAGGCTTCGAGAATTTCAAATCCACGTCGGCCATTCGGAATATCGGGCTGTCATACACTTTTGTCATAAACTTGGGTAACACTTCCTGCAACTTTTCGATACTTGTCGCCTGGAGCACGTATTGCACAGGCATAGATCCGCGGCGACCGCCGAACGTGGACTGTTGCCTTACAAACGCGCGGGCGTCGGTCTTGTATTGCACGGCGCGTGTCAGTTTTTCGGCTACATCCATCTGGGTGTAATCACGCTCGGCCAGGTCCTTGAGCGTGATTTGGATTTCTCCTGATGATTCTGACACGCGGGCCGTGATGAATTCCGCGTCAGGAACTATGGAGTCGGCCATTCTGTTTATATCTTCGGTGTAGTCGCGCAAATATTCATAAGTTACACCTTCCGGACCGGTGGTGCGGATAGTAATCATGGAGCGGTCTTCCAAGGGAGCCATTTCGGACGATATGTTTGTCCACATATATACGCTGGCACAAATTGCCACGGCCATTATTATAAACGCATACCATCTGTGACGCAGGAATGCGGCAAGGGACTTTGCGTATAAATTGTTCAGACCAACGAAGAAAGGCTCGGTTTTGCGATAGAACCAATTTTGTTTTTCGCGCTTTATAAGAAGTTTTGTTGCAAGCATTGGCGTGAACGTAAGCGCGGAGAATGCTGATATTATAACCGAACCGGCAATCACGAAACTGAACTCCCGGAACAGACGTCCGGTTGTTCCTTCCATAAAAACGATGGGGAAGAAAACGGCAACGAGGGTAATGGTTGTTGAAACGACGGCGAAGAAAATTTCCTTGGCACCTTCTATTCCCGCGTCGATAGGCTTCATTCCTTGCTCTATGCGTATGTATATGTTCTCGGTCATTACTATTGCGTCGTCGACTACAAGTCCTACTGCCAATACGATAGCCAGCATGGACAGCACGTTTATGGAGAAGCCGCAAACATACATTATAAAGAATGCACCGATTAGCGATACTGGTATAACAATACACGGCACTAAGGTCACACGCCAGTCACGCAAGAAAAGGAATATGATGATTATTACGAGCACGAAGGCTTCGTATACCGTAGATTTCACTTCGTTGATAGAAGCTCGTATAAAGCGCGTGTTGTCGAATCCGTAATCGTACTTGACATCGTCGGGGAGGTCTTTTTCCATTTGCTTCATTCGCTCGTGAACGGCGTCGGCAATGTTTATATGGTTAGCACCGGGTTGCGGTACGACTACTACGCCCACCATCGGCACGCCGTTCATCTTCATGTAGCTTTTCAAGTCGCGGGGACTGAGTTCGGCGCGTCCTATGTCGCTCAATTTTATTGTGCGCCCGTTTTCTGCCTTCACTATTAGCTCGTTGAATTCTTCGGTGGTGTGCATTTGGCCCATTGTTCGGATACTGAGCTCGACGGTGTTGCCCTCAATGCTTCCCGAAGGCAGTTCCACGTTTTCGCGGTCAAGAGCGTCTTTTACATCCATTGGAGTTATGCTGTAGCCAGCCATTTTTATAGGGTCGAGCCAAAGACGCATGCAATAGCGTTTCTCACCCCAAATGGAAACGCTGCTCACCTCGGGTATAGTTTGGAGCTGCTCCTTTACCGTAAGGTCCGCAATTTCGCTAAGTTCGAGCAAAGTGCGCTTGTCGCTTTGTATTGCCACCATAAGTATTGGGCTGGCGTCTGCGTCGGCTTTTGAAACGGTAGGCGGGTCGCAGTCGCGCGGCAGGTTTCTTTGTGCGCGTGATACTTTGTCGCGAACGTCGTTGGCGGCAGTCTCAAGGTCAACCGACAATTCGAATTCCACGGTTATACGGCTCTGTCCCTGCTGGCTCGTACTGGTTAGCGAGCGTATGCCCGGTATACCGTTTATGTTTTGTTCGAGCACTTCGGTTATCTGGTTTTCTATTACATCGGCGTTTGCGCCCGGATAAGAGCAGGTAACCGAGATAATAGGATTATCCACCGACGGGTATTCGCGCACACCCAAATACAGGTAGCCTATGCAGCCGAACAACAGGATTATCAGTGTAAATACTGTTGCCAATACAGGGCGGCGTATGCTTAGTTCTGATATGTTCATGAATTTAGATGTTGTGGTTTGGCGTGTAGCATGGCAGGAGGATTGTTACTGAAAGATGTGCCATTGCTTTTTTGCTGTTATATTATATATGTGTGCTTTTAGCAGTCGTTCGTGTTTTGTTTGTTTCCTGCTATTTGGTTATTGTTACCTTCTGCCCTGTGCGCAGCTGCATTGTTCCGCTGGTTATAACAGTGTCACCCTCGCTTATGCCCTTGATTACCTGCACTTCGGCATCGGTTCGCAGTCCTTTGGTTATCTCCACGGGTTGTGCCGTGCCGCTTTTGTACAGGAATACTTTGTCTATACCCATCTCTGATATTATGGCTGTACTTGGAACGGCAAGCGCGTTGGGATATTCGCGTGCCGTGAGGTTTACGCTTACGTACCGTCCGGGCACAAGCTCGTTCGATTTGTTCGGATATGTTGCGCGTATTGTGTAAGTTCGGGTATCTATATCTACCTGCGAGTTCGTGGCATATACTTTTGCCTTGCGAGGAGTAAGGTCTCCTTCGACGGTGAACGAAAGTTCTGCTCCGGGTTTAAGGATTCCCGCATAGCGCTCAGGTACGTTGAACTCCAGTTTAAGTGGTGTTGTCTTGGTAAGCGTGGCGATTGGGGTCGACGTGGTGGCGTATGCACCGAGACTGACTTCGCGCAGGCCTATCACTCCGTCGAACGGTGCCCTAAGTTCCGTGCGGGCTATTTCGGCTTTTTCCATGTCTATTTCGGCATACAGGGTGGACAGGTTTGCTTCTGCTTCCTGGAATGCCTCTTTACTTACCGCCTCTTTGGCAAACAGTGCACGCTGCCTATACAGGCGGTCTTGCATAAGTTTCAGCTGTGCTTCCAGCTTGCGCAGCTCGGCCTGCAGTGGCGCGTCGTTGATTTTTGCGAGCAACTGGCCTTCCTTGACGTGCGCGCCTTCCTCGAAATAAATGGCGGTTATTTTACCTGCTGTTTCAAACGACAACTTTGTTTCTTCGTCGGGCAGGAGGCTGCCGCTGACGTCGATGGCGTCGCGTAGCAATTTTGATTTAATGACGGCTATCTTTACGGGCAGTGTCTTGTCTTTTTCACTGCCGCCTTTGCTTTTTAAACTTTCGTCGAGTTCTTTGTTCTCGTGTGGCACGAATGTACGAACGCCAAGGAATGCAAGTCCTGCAACTATGATTCCTATAATGCCCCATTTAGTATATTTATTCATTTATACTTGAATTATAAGGAAGTTAAATTTGTAATAACATTTTGTGGCAAATTTAACGCAACGAAAGATAAAATGGTTGGTTTAAACGATTAATAAAGCTAAATTAATGATATTATTTGAAAAAAGAGAGCAAAAAGAAAAACGCTTCCGATTGTGCGAAAAGTACGACATTCTTTTTTGCTGAAACAGTAGCAAGTACAGTCTCAAAAAATATGTCTGACATATTTTAAAATAGGTCAGACATATTTTGAAATAGGTCCGACCTATTTTTTATTTGCTCCCAATGGGGTTAAAAAAGTCTGCAGCGGCAGTTGAATAAATGAATGCTATAAAATGAATAAGCATTCTTGATTTCCGCCGCGCGGGCAAAAGAAGCGCGATAGCATGGCGCCGATATTTGATGTTTCTTCTTACAACGGGCTGCACATATTATATATAGGCTGAGTAGTGTGAATAGCCACGAAAAGACGAAACGTGTGTTACGTGTTAGGTTACATCGAGTTAGGTAATTGCGGCTGTAAGCGGGACAATGCGGTTGCAATGGCTTTAAACGACCAAGTTTTATAAAAGAGAACGTTTTTATTTTCAATTTGCTACGAAAAAAAGATTTTATTTGTAAATTCGCCGCTAAATGGGATATAATACCGCACAACATAGTCGGACTTGTTCCGGCTGCAGGGTAAAGTCCCGTTATTGATATTTGAGAGAATACATGGAATAAAAAAATAAATTATGAAAAAGTACAATTTCAATGCTGGACCGTCTATATTGCCCAGCGAAGTGATTAAGGCAACGGCTGAGGCGTGCCTTGAATTTAACAACAGCGGTCTTTCCTTGATGGAGATAAGCCATCGCAGTAAGGATTTCCAACCGGTGATGGATGAGGCCGAAGCATTGATGAAAGAACTGCTCGATATTCCCGAAGGATACAAGGTTCTGTTCCTTGGCGGTGGCGCAAGTTTGGAATTCTGCATGGTTCCCTACAACCTTTTGGAGAAAAAAGCCGCTTACCTGAACACAGGAACATGGGCAAAGAAAGCCATGAAGGAAGCCAAACTCTTTGGCGAGGTAGTAGAAGTGGCTTCGTCGGCTGCCGACAACTATACATATATCCCTAAGAATTTTACGGTTCCTGCCGACGCTGACTATTTCCATATAACTACGAACAATACGATTTACGGAACCGAAATACGCAAGGAACTCGACAGCCCCGTGCAGATGGTTGCCGACATGTCGAGCGACATACTTTCGCGCCCGGTAGACGTTTCCAAGTATGCCATTATTTACGGCGGTGCACAGAAGAACCTCTCAATGGCCGGCGTTACTTTCGTTATCGTAAAAGAAGACGCTTTGGGCAAGGTTAGCCGCCAGATACCTACAATGCTCGACTACCGCACACATGTAGAAAAAGGTTCTATGTTTAATACTCCTCCGGTTGTTCCTGTATTTACGGCTCTCCAGACTATGAAATGGATTAAGGCACAGGGCGGCGTGAAAGTAATGGACGTCCGCGCAAAAGAACGCGCCGAGATTCTTTACAGCGAGATAGACCGTAACAAACTGTTCCGCGGGACAGTTGCCGAGGAAGACCGCTCGCTCATGAACATCTGCTTCGTTATGAATGACGAATACAAAGAACTGGAAGCTGACTTCATGAAGTTTGCAACCGACAAAGGCATGGTGGGAATAAAAGGACACCGCTCGGTCGGAGGATTCCGTGCTTCGTGCTACAACGCTATGAGCGTAGAGGGCGTAAAAGCCTTGGTTGAAGCAATGAAAGAATTCGAGGCAGCTCACTGATAACAACCGGCATCGGCTTTCTTGCGGTGCCGGATATTAAAGTTTTCCCTCAAACGTTTAAAACCGAATAATGATGAAAGTATTAATAGCAACCGAAAAACCTTTTGCGTCTGCCGCCGTTGAAGGTATACGCAAAGAAATAGAAGGTGCGGGCTACGAACTCGCATTGCTCGAAAAATATACCGACAAGCAGCAACTCCTCGACGCAGTGGCCGATGTGGACGCTTTGATTATACGTAGCGACAAGGTTGACAACGCCGTTCTTGAAGCTGCAAAAAATCTTAAGATAGTAGTACGCGCAGGAGCAGGCTACGACAATGTAGACCTTGCCGCTGCAACCGCCCACGGTGTGGTAGTGATGAATACCCCCGGGCAGAACTCCAACGCAGTTGCCGAATTGGTATTCGGTCTGCTTGTATATGCTGTACGTAATTTCTATAACGGCAAGACCGGCACCGAACTTAAAGGAAAGAAACTTGGTATCCTGGCCTTCGGCAATGTTGGCCGCAACGTGGCACGCATAGCAAAAGGGTTCGATATGGATGTTTACGCCTACGACGCTTATTGCCCGGCCGACGTAATAGAAAGTGCAGGAGTTAAGGCCGTAGCCTCAACAGAAGAACTCTTTGAAAAGTGTGACATAGTCAGCCTTCATATTCCCGCAACGCCGGAAACTAAGAAAAGTATCAATTACGCTTTGGCCGGAAAGCTTCCCAAAGGCGGCATAATCATAAATACGGCGCGCAAGGAAGTTGTCGACGAAGACGGGCTCATCAAACTGCTTTCGGAGCGCGAGGATTTGCGTTACATATCGGACATAGCTCCCGACAAGGCTTCGGAATTTGCAGAGAAGTTCCCCGGACGCTATTTTGCAACACCCAAGAAGATGGGAGCGCAGACCGCAGAAGCAAACATAAACGCCGGAATAGCAGCTGCGTGTCAGATAGTAGGCTTCCTGCGTGACGGAATAACAAAATTCCAGGTTAATAAATAATACGTTTTACAGAAAAAAGACATAAGTAAAAACAGTATAGACTGATGGCTATTGTAAAACCATTCCGTGGCGTCCGCCCTCCGCAGGAACTTGCAGAGAAGGTGGAATGCCGCCCGTATGATGTGCTCGATTCAGAAGAAGCGAGGGCAGAAGCCGGCGACAACGAGATGTCGTTATATCATATAATAAAACCGGAGATAAACTTTCCCGTAGGCACAAGCGAGTACGACCCGCGGGTGTACGAAAGCGCAAAAGAACAATTTGCAAAGTTCCAGGAAAAAGGCTGGCTCGTTCAGGATGAAAAGGAGAACTATTACCTTTATTCGCAGACAATGAACGGCAAGACGCAATATGGAATCGTTCTGTGCGCTTCGGTGGACGATTACATGAACGGAGTAATAAAAAAGCATGAGCTTACCCGCCGCGACAAGGAAGAAGACCGGATGAAGCACGTTCGCGCAACAAACGCAAATATGGAGCCGGTGTTCCTTGCTTATCCCGACGATGACGTACTCGACGGAATTATTTCGAAGTATTCGTCACAAAGCCCGGTGTACGACTTTGTAGCCCCGATAGACGGCTTTGTACATAAATTCTGGGTTATTTCGGATGATAAGGACAAGGAAACAATAACAGAGCGCTTTGCTGCCATACCCGCGCTTTACATAGCTGACGGACATCACCGCAGCGCGGCAGCTGCATTGGTGGGGGCGGAAAAGGCTAAACAGGATCCCAATCGCACAGGTAAGGAAGAATACAATTTCTTTATGGCTGTTTGTTTCCCTGCAAGCCAGCTCACAATCCTTGACTATAACCGCGTGGTGCGCGATTTGAACGGATTAACGGCACGCCAGTTCCTGGACGCATTGACCGACGATTTTGTGATACTCGAAAAGGGCACAGAGCCGTTCCGCCCGACGCGCCTGCATGAATTCTCCTTATATATAGGCGGGCAGTGGTATGCTTTGGAAGCCAAGGACGGTATCTACGACGAGGAAGATCCTATCGGAGTGCTCGACGTCGATATATCATCGCGCCTTATTCTCGATAAAATATTGGGCATAAAAGACCTGCGCTCGTCCGACCGTATAGACTTCGTGGGAGGTTTGCGTGGATTGGGCGAATTGAAACGCCGTGTCGATTCGGGTGAAATGAAAATGGCGCTGGCTTTGTATCCGGTTACAATGGACCAGATAATGAACATTGCCGACCAGGGAAAAATCATGCCGCCAAAGGCCACATGGTTCGAGCCCAAGTTGCGCAGCGGTCTTGTGGTGCATAAATTGAGTTGATTTCCCGAAACCCAATTATGGGTTGGGAGGAAAGAAAACTTATCTCTGAGATAATTTGAAATATGTCTGACATAATTTAAAATATGTCAGACATATTTTTTGTACCTCGTTTTACGTGGGCTGCATAATGGCTACACAAAAAGCAAACCGCACAACTGCGGATGTTCTGCTCAGGTTGTACGGTTGGGTTCAGTGTTTTTGGTGAAAGATCTACTTGCTGTATTCTTCTTTCCTTATTGTTACGCTTAAAAGTTGCTTACGTGTAGACTTTGACGTGTAGATGTACCGGAAACTTATTCCTTCGCTTTTCGGGCGTTTCAGTTCCACGGAGTTCGTTATCGAACTAAGTAATTGTTCGCGGAACAAACTCTCGTTGTTCTTAATCAACTTGGCGTCGTCAATTTTGCCGCTGAGTGTGTAATAATAGTTCAGGCAGCGTAATGAAGGCGTATAAGTCATGCTGTCGAGCACAATGCCTTCGGCTATGCGCTGGGGGCATTGTTTTTCGGTAAATTCCTGCGCCTGTTGTGCGCATTGCTCGTCGAACGAGGCTTGTTTGCACGAAGTTGTTCCTAATGTTATTGCAAGTGCAAATGCCGTTAATATTCGGTTGTGGTGGCGTAAAATATTCATCTGCGTATCCTGAGCCCCCTTATCTTTCTTATTATTTTAGCGCCGAGCATAACTCCGTCGTATATTGCTATGATACGGTCGATGTTGCCGGCAAAAAGTTCCAGTTTGCTGTTTGCTTTCGGCGGTTCGAACAGCAGCCGCATTTTGCGTTTTATGTTCTCACCGCTTTTGCGTACATCTTCAAGGGCCTTGTTGCGTTGCTCGATGACATCTTCGAGTGTGTATTTTTGAATTTCCCTGTTGTTCATGTCATTCTTTTTTAAGGAAAAGTTCGCAAAGGAAATTCGTAACTGGCCGCGTTATCCACCGTTTGCGGTTTATGTAAATAATAATTGCAACCAGCATGAAGAACAGCGATACCGACGCAAAGCCCACGGTAAGGCTGCCTGTCTGGTCGCCTATGAAAGTAGCGGCGCATAACGCAAGCATAATCACCACGACCGCTCCTATCAGGAACAGTACAACACCTAATATCAGCGCGGCGAGCAATATTATTAGCTTGGATACGAATTCGAGTGATACAAACCTTTTTTGGAGCTCAAAATACCTTTTTATTTCGGTAATGAGCTCCTCAAAGGTCCGTATGTTTTTGTTCGAAGAGAACATTGCTTGACTGCAGGTCTGTTTAGTCGTTTGAGTCAGATTTGAGCTCGTCGGCAATGTCGTCAACAAGTTCTTCCATCTCTTTCCTGTCAAGCTTTATTCCGCGTTTGCGGAGAGCGTCGATAATGCGTTCGCGGGTGTCCGACCCTTTTTCGGGTGCGAATAATATACCACATGCTGCCCCTACGGCTGCTCCGCCTAAAAATGCTGCTAAAATGCTAAGTCCTTTCATTGTTTTATGGTTTTAATGGTTGTATCTATCGCCAAATATAGGCAAAATCCCGGTATTATATGCTGTTTTGTGCGGCTTACTTAGATTTTTTTGTGAGGAAAGCCATTTTTTTAATATTCTTTATGGGCAAATTCCTTTTAACTGTTTCAAAAGTCGTAACTTTGTTGCTGTAACAACAAACGAGTTAATAAATCAAGTAACTATCACCCGACATTATGAAAAAAATTGTAACCTTAGGTTTAGGTTTATGTGTAGCGGTAGCTTTCACATCTTGCAAATCACAGGAATCGGCTTACAAGAAAGCTTATGAAAAGGCAAAACAGCAGCAGGCGGCAGAACAGCAGCAGCCTACCACGACAACGCAGGTAGCGGTTGCTCCGGTTCAGACCACCACCACGACTCCCGTTCAGACTACTACAACGCCAACCACGGTGACGGATGCCAATGTGCGCACCGAAAGCGTGCAGCTTGTTGACGGCGTAGGCTTGAAAGCGTACAGTGTGGTTTGCGGCAGCTTCTCGCTCAAATCGAACGCACAAGGCCTGCAGCAACGTTTGAAGAACCAGGGATATGCTGCACAGATTGCTTACAACGGCAAGTTGTACCGTGTTGTGGCTTCCACGTTCGACGACCGTGCTTCGGCTGCTACTTCGCGCAACAAACTCCGCGAAACGTATCCCGACGCTTGGCTGCTTTACAACAAGTAATACCTGAGCCGGATTTAAATAATAAGGAAGCGGTTGCTTGTCCTGTGGATAACGGGATTAGCAGCCGCTTTCACCTTTAAGCGTGCGGAACGTTCCTGCGCCTGTTGCGGCGTGCTAATACGGCCGTCCGTATTTGTCGGCCTTTTTAGGGGCAAAACCGGCGGGGTTTTCATGCGGCTGAAAATATGTCTGAGATATTTTAAAATACAAGGCACATATTTCAAAATATGTCAGACATATTTTTTCTTTGCTCCGAGAGGGGTATAATTTACTGAAAATGAGTTTTCACTTTTTTGTATCCCGAAAGCGTGTTTTCGTTACACTTTTTTTCTTGCTCCAAATGTCCGTTTTGCGGTTGGGAATCCTTTTTGCAAGTCCCGTTATCGGGTCCGCCATTCCGGCGGGGCAGGGTGGCGGTATGTCCGCCCGGTAAAAAATGAGGCTGCTTGCTTTGCTTTGCAGCGGGCTTTTGTTATCTTTGCACAACCCTTTCATGATGGGAAGAATAATGTCCATAGACTACGGGCTTCGCCGCTCCGGCGTGGCAGTGAGCGACCCCCTGCAGATAGTGGCAGGAGGGCTGGATACTGTGGAAACACGTTTGCTTATCGACTTTATAGTGAAATATACTGCGGCGGAGGACGTGGAACGTATAGTTGTTGGCCTGCCTGTGCAGAACGACGGCACACCGTCGGAAAATGCAGCGCGTGTGCGCTCGTTTGTGGGCGCTTTGAAGAAAAAAGTAACTATACCCGTTGAGTTCTATGACGAGCGCTTTACTTCGGTGCTGGCCCATAAGGCAATGCTTGCCGGCGGCTTACACAAGATGGCGCGGCGCGACAAAGCCTTGGTAGACAAGATAAGCGCTACCATAATCCTGCAATCATACATGGAATCGCGCAGGTGATATTCCGACGAAAAAACAATAGACAAAGATAATGAAATTACCTATTTGCATTTATGGCGACCCGGTGCTACGCAAAACCGCGGTTGATATAACGCCCGATTATCCAGAACTGCCTAAGCTGATAGCCGACATGTTCGAGACTTTGACTTATGCCGACGGTGTGGGGCTGGCTGCCCCGCAGATAGGGCTCTCGATACGGGTGGTTGTCATCGACCTTACGGAACTGGCCGACGATTATCCTGAGTACAAGGACTTTAAGAAAACCTATATCAACGCGCACATCCTTGAAACGAGCGAAGACAAGGTTTCTATGGAAGAGGGCTGCCTGAGCATTCCCGGTATCCACGAGAAGGTCTCGCGCCCAAAACGTGTGAAAGTGCGTTATATGGATGAAAATTTCACCGAGCACGAAGAATGGGCCGACGGTTTCCTGGCCAGGGTAATGCAGCATGAGTTCTCCCACCTCGAGGGAATGATGTTCGTTGATTCGGTATCGCCTTTGAGGAAACAGATGATCTCGAGGAAACTCGCGGCCATTGCGCGTGGAAAGTTCAGCTGCCAGTACAAGACCAAGCAGCGCACCGGCGGACATAAGGCATAGGTGCCGTTCCTGCCGCTGCGGCTTTACGAACCCAGAATGTTTTGCAAGAACCAAATGTAACCATAGTTCTTTTTTGAGAAGACTCCTTCTTTTGATATGTATAATTCCCGCGTTCGTAGCAGCACAAATAAACACCGACCGGGTAATGCTCATAGGGCGCAATGCGCTTTATTATGATGACTATGTGCTTTCCATTCAATATTTCAACGAGGTAATCAACGCCAAACCCTACCTTTACGAACCTTATTATTTCCGCGCCGTAGCCAAACTTTATCTTGAAGACTACAGCGGTGCCGAAAGCGACTGCAGCGAGGCAATAAAACTTAATCCTTTTATTGAAGACGCTTACCAGTTGAGGGGATTGTGCCGTATAAAGGGAGGAAAGTTCGAGGAAGCCATAGAAGATTATACGCAGGTAATAGAATACAAACCGCTCGACCAGGTGTCCTGGTACAACCGTGCGCTATGCCGCATACAGCTTAAGGATTACGATAACGCCCTTGTTGAACTCGGCAAGATGAACGAGTACTGGCCGTCTTACGTAAAGGCGTACAGCATAGAGGCGCAGGTGCTGCTACAGAAAAAAGACACTTTGCGCGCCGACAGCATGTTCCAGGTGGTGCTTGACAAAAATCCGAAGGACGGCGATGCATGGGCGGCACGCGGCATGATTTATTATAATAAAGGTGTCTATTCGGAGGCCGATACTTTCCTTACAAAGGCTATTGCATATTCAGACGACATTCCCGACTATTATATCAACCGCGCACTTGTGCGCTATCAGCAAAGAGACTTGCGTGGGGCGATGAATGACTATGACAGCGCGCTTGAGATAGATACGGCCAATTTTCTTGGGCATTACAACCGCGGACTTTTGCGTGCGCGCGTAGGTGAGGACAACAAGGCTATAGAAGATTTCAACTTCGTGCTGCGTCTTGAACCCGACAATCTGCTCGCGCTTTTTAACCGCGCGGTGCTGTTGGAGAATACAGGCGATTATCGAGCCGCAATAGAAGACGTGTCGAAGGTAATAGCCGATTATCCGCATTTTTGGACGGGATATGAACTCCGGGCACGTTGCTTGCGAAAGATAGGCAAGAACCGTGAGGCTTTGCGCGACGAACGCAAGGTGTTTGCAGCGCAATTAGACAGGACATTCAACAAAAAGACTTATTCAAACAAGAGTACACGCAAACGCCGCGAACTAAACATCGACGACTATCAGAAAATAGTAGTGGAGGAGGACAAGGACGTGGGCGAAAAATATGCCAACGACTATCGCGGCAAAGTACAGAACCGTAAGGTGGAAGCCACGGCTCAGCCGATGTTCGCGTTTTCTACCGTGCATTCCTCTTCGGGCCGTTTGCAACGCTCCGCTTTCTGGCCGGAACTCGACAAGTGGAACAGCAAGAAACTCACATCAAGGAGCGTTGTCTTGACTGACCGTATTTCTGCGGCGGCGCAAAGCGATATAGAAGTTCTTTTTTCAGACATAAACAGGCTTTCGGCCGGATTGGACAGCAGTAAGTCTTTCGTTGACGAACGGCTTGCCCGGGCAATACTTTTGTGCGATTCGCGCGACTACGACGCCGCCCTTCTTGACTTGAACGAATGTATTTCGGCCGATTCTTCGTCGGCAATGGCTTATATGCAGCGTGCAGTGGTAAGGCAACGTCTTGCGGAGACGGAACGTGCCGGCGGGGAAATAGGAAAACCTTCTGAAGCCGGTTTGGTTGAATGGAAGCTCGTGCTTGCCGATATTGAAAGTGCCGTGAAGTTAGAGCCGGAAAATGCGGCCATATATTATAATCGCGGGTGTGTTAATTTCGAGATGAAAGAATACGGCAAAGCCATAGAGGATTTCACTAAGGCTATTGCGCTCGATTCACACATGGCTGAGGCTTACTACAACCGCGCGCTCGTTTATCTTTCAATGGAACAGAAGGAAAAGGCGCTTCCAGATTTGAGTAAAGCCGGCGAACTCGGTATTTACGACGCATACAGCATTATAAAACAAAACTCCAAGTAAAGCTCGGAAAGTATGTTTGGGACGTATCTGTTTTTTCGTATATGCGGCAACGGTATAGACCTCGGGCGTTTTTCGTGCCTTTGGCAGTAAATAATAAGTGGCAAAAGCAATGATTTCGATACTTATTCCTGTTATGAATTACGACTGTTCCGCTTTGGTGGACGATTTATATGTGCAGGCCGAACGCTTGCGCATAGGGGCAGGCGTGGATTACGAAATCATTGTTGGCGACGACGCTTCAACGGATGTCGTAACAGTTAATTCCAACAAAGAAGCATGCAGCAGGCCGCGCTGCCGGTTTGTATCTAATGCGGTAAACTACGGTCGCGCAAAGAACCGAAATGCTATGGCCGAGCTTTCAAAAGGCGATTTACTACTGATAATCGACTGCGACGCTAAAGTGTGCCGACAGAACTTCCTTGCCAGTTATATTGAAGCCGCAAAAGGCAACGACGTAGTATGCGGCGGCATAGCCGCGCCGAACAGTCTGCCTTCGCCGGACGTTGCATTGCGGTATAAATACGAACGCAACGCCCGCAAGGTGAGGAGTTTTGAATACAGGGTGGCGAATCCTTACAGGCATTTCTCGACGTTCAACGTTTTAATTCGCCGCGATGTGTTCATGGAGATAATGTTTGACGAGAAATGCGTTGAATACGGTTACGAAGACGCATTGTTCGGGTTGCGGCTTAAACAGCGGGGGATACACGTCGAACATATTGACAACCCGCTTGTGCACGTCGGTATGGATACTAACGAAAGTTTTGTGAACAAGTGCGAACAGGCCATGCGCACGCTCAAACGTCTTGACGCGGATATGAAAGAGTATTCTCACGTGGGAAGCATGGCGATGAAACTGAAACGTTTCCGTTTGATTTGGGCGGTTAAGGCCTGGCACTTGCTGTTCCGAAAACTCGAGCTGGCAAACCTGCTTGGCAAAAGGCCTTCGTTGTTTGTCTTGAAAGCTTACAAACTGGGATATTTCTGTTATATAGGCGGCGCGGAATAACAAACGCCTTTACTGCAAAGCCACGCGCTCACGGCTTTACCCATGCGGCATATACCATTCCTCTGTTTTAGGTGTATGCTGCGATGGCGGATTACGTATAAGCTGTAAAGAAAGGTTTTGGCTTTTAAAGTACACCTGTAGGGAATCGAACCCTAATCTGAAGAACCGGAATCTTCCATTCTATCCATTGAACTACAGGTGCTTCGTAGACAGTGACGGCTTTGTAACGGATGTACAAAACCATGTACCGCGAAATTGCAATATAAAAGCCGCTTGGCGGCTTGTTTGCGTGCCTGCAAAGTTAGCAAAAACAAAGTAATCCGTGGCAGGGGGATATGAAAAAAGCTTATACTTTTTACTGTGCGCCGAGATTCTTTGAAAAAAAACGGGAAATGTTGAAAAATGACGGCTTTTGAAGCAAGTTATTGTCATTTGTGAAATATTTATTCGGGAACTTCAGTCAAATGTTTATTAAATTTACTACTTTTGCTGACAAAATAACAGACAAACGAAATGAGCAAACTGATAAAACCGAAAAATTATACCCCGCTCATAGGTTTGTTGCAGACCGAGCGGGGAATAAAGATGATAAAGGAATTTTTCCAGCAAAACCTTTCTACCGGGCTGTCCCTACACCGCGTTACAGGACCTTTGTTCGTGCTTGGGGGAATGGGTATAAACGACGACTTGAACGGAGTGGAACGCCCCGTGTCGTTCCCCATAAAGGATTTGGGCGACCGTAGGGCAGAAGTAGTGCATTCGCTGGCTAAGTGGAAGCGTCTAACGCTTGCACAGTACGGTTTCGAACCCGGCTACGGCATTTATACCGACATGAACGCCATTCGTGCCGACGAGGAGTTGGACAATCTTCATTCCTTATATGTGGACCAGTGGGACTGGGAGCGCGTAATAACTCCCGAAGACCGCAATATCGATTTCCTGAAATGTATCGTAAAACGCATATATGCAGCGCTGAAACGCACGGAGTTCATGGTTTATGAGGCATATCCGCAGTTGAAGCCCATATTGCCGGATGAGATTTATTTTATTCATTCCGAAGAATTGCGCCGCTTGTATCCCGACAAGACACCAAAGGAGCGCGAACACATCATCACGCGCGAGAAAGGTGCGGTGTTTATAATAGGAATAGGCTGCCCGCTTGGCGACGGCAAGCCCCACGATATGCGCGCCCCCGATTACGATGATTATACAACCGAGGGCGAGAACGGGCTTCCCGGCCTTAACGGCGACTTGCTCGTGTGGGATGATGTCCTCGAAGTGGCGCTTGAACTCTCGTCCATGGGAATAAGGGTTAACAAGGAGACGCTCCTTTACCAGCTCAAGCAGTCGGGAAAGGAAGACAGGTTGAACCTGTATTTCCACCGTCGTCTTATGAACGGCACTTTGCCTTTAAGCATAGGCGGCGGAATAGGACAGTCGCGCCTTTGCATGTATTATTTGCGCAAAGCCCATATAGGGGAGATTCAGGCAAGTATCTGGCCCGAAGGAATGCGTGAGGAATGCGAAAAGTTGAATATAACGCTTATTTAAGATAAGGGACATAGCATTTACGTTTGCTATAGCCATGGCAAAAGCTTTTGCGGCGGGGTTGCAAGGTTGGAAAATACCGGGCGGCTCCGCCGCTTTTATCATGATAGCTGCGCGTAAGCATGGAGCGCAATGTAAACTCTGGGCTATTGTTTCGGGAGTGTTGAACGGTGCTGTAAATGTCTGTTTTCATAGCTCGAAAATGTATGCTCATTTTCAATGTGTTATATACCCTCTCGGAGAAAACGAAAAATATGTCTGACATAATTCAAAATATGTGCCTTGTATTTTAAAATATGTCCGACCTTTTTTGAGGGTGTTTTCAGACTTTTCTACGGGAGCGTCACAAAAGTTCGCCGTATGCAGGAATGTCCTTTAGGAATTCATAAGTATTCGCCTCTTTGTCTATGCGGCAGCAATAGCTCTGCAACCCGTTGCTTACGGTGAGGTACGGGGCGTGCAGCGCAATGTTGTAGGAACAAATCTGTTCGAATACCTTCTGCGTTATTTTTACCGTGGGCGCCTTGTACTCTATTATCATCACCGGCTCGGCACTTTTGTTGAACACAACGCTGTCGCAACGGCGGGAGAGCCTGCCTACGGAGAGAGTTATCTCGTTGCCGATGAACATGGCGGGGTAGCCTTTGTGTTCTACCAGAAAATGAGTGAACTGTTGGCGCACCCACTCCTCGGGAGTGAGCGCTACGAAACGCTTGCGCAGGAAGTCGAAAACCATTTGTTTTTCGTTGCGCACGACGATTTTTGTATTTGCGTAGGGCAGGTTTAATGCAAACATTTATTACTTTTGCAAATAATGTACGGCTTTATAGCCGGTAAGCAAAAATACGTAAAAAATGAAGACGAGGCAAGACATCGTGGGAAATTGGCTGGTGCGGTACACGCACCGTCCTTTGGATAGCTTTACTCCCTACGTCCTGCTTACGAATTTCAATAATTACGTAGACCTCTTTTGCGAGCAATGCGGCGTAGAACAGGTGGATTATGGCGCGAACATGCGCATGGCCGTTGCCGACGACATAACGATGATAAATTTCGGGATAGGCAGCCCCAACGCAGCATTGATAATGGATCTGCTTAGCGCTGTACAGCCCTCGGCCTGCCTGTTCCTGGGCAAATGCGGCGGAATATCCGACAAGACGCACGTGGGCGATTACATCCTTCCGCTTGCAGGAATACGGGGCGAAGGAACGAGCAACGACTATTTCCCGCCCGAAATTCCGGCACTGCCGGCATTCATGCTGCAAAGAGCTGTTTCTACCTCCTTGCGCGACGCACGCAACGACTATTGGACGGGTACGGTTTATACAACCAACCGCCGCGTGTGGGAACACGACGAAAAATTCAAGGATTACCTGCGCACAACCCGGGCTATGGCTGTGGACATGGAAACGGCCACGCTGTTTTCGTGCGGCTTTTATAATCATATACCCACTGGCGCATTGCTGCTTGTGTCGGACAATCCTATGATACCCGAAGGAGTGAAGACAATGGAGAGCGACGAAAAAGTGACGTTCAATTATGCGGCGCAGCATGTGGCTCTCGGCATTGCCTCGTTGAAACTTATAATCCATGACGGAAGGACGGTAAAACATCTAAAGTTCGACTGGTAATAATTAAAGAATAAGTGGCAGCACCAAAATCTTCAGGCCCTACATACGAGAGTATCATGCGCGATATTGCGGCGCATAAACTCGAGAAAGTGTATTTTCTCGAGGGAACGGAAGGATACTTTATCGACAAGATAGCAGAAGCCGTTACGTCGGCTGCTCTGACTAACGACCAAAAGGATTTCAACCAGATAGTTTATTATGGTGCTGATGTGTCCGTCGGACAAATAATAAATACGGCAAAGAGCTACCCTTTGGGCGCCGACCGTCTTGTAGTAGAGGTGCGCGAAGCACAGTTGGTCGACCGTCTGGACGACCTTATGTATTATCTGCAATATCCCCTCGACAGTACCATACTGATAATTTGTTATAAGAACGGCACGATAGACAGGCGGAAGCGCTTGGCCATGCTTGTTGAAAAACAAGGCGTGCTGTTCGAGGCAAAGAAAATGAGGGATTCCCAGCTTACAGGCTTCATAAGCGTTTATTTAAAGCAGAAAAACGTTGTCATCGACAATAAGGCTGCGGTAATGCTGGCCGACTATGTGGGAGCTGATTTGTCGCGCCTTTCGGGAGAACTCGACAAGCTGGTAATATCTTTGCCGCAAGGGCAGAAATCCATTACTCCCGCCATGATAGAGCAGAATATAGGCGTAAGCAAGGATTTCAATTATTTTGAGCTGCAGAACGCGCTTGTCGAGAAAAATGTGTACAAAGCCAATCAGATTGCCCAGTACTTTGCCGACAATCCCAAGGCAAATCCCTTGCAGGTTACTCTGATTATGCTGTTCCGCTTCTTTTCCAAACTTATGTTGTCGTATTATGCGCCCGACAAGAGCCTGCACGGGTTGGCCACGTGGCTCGGTATGTCGGAATGGCAGGCACGTGATAATATCCTGCCGGCAATGCGGCATTATTCCGGGCGGAAGGTGATGGAAATAATCGAAAAGATTCGCGAAACCGACGCACGCTCAAAGGGCATAGACAACGTATCGGTTGACGAGAGGGGACTTCTTACCGAACTGGTGTTTTTTATTCTCCATTAACAAGCGAAATAATTTTTTCCGGAAACTCTTGTGATTGCTTTTCGGGCACAAAGTGCTACGCCCCTGCGGCATGACAAAATGTCAGTAGGATTAGTTGCGGCAAGTGTGTTCGGTAGACCGGTGCGTTTTTCAGTGTAGATAACTTTACGGGCTGCTGTTTCTTGTTGCATGCGCCTGCCCGACGACGCAATTCTTGTCTTGGTTTCCGACTTGCCGGCTGCCATGATTTGTGTACGCGTTTTTGGAGAAAGGGTAGGTTGTGAAAAGAAATGTTCCCGGATTTCGGGGCGGGAAAAACGGTAAATAAGGCAAGTTGTTTTTTGTGTCCGTACTTTTGTTTGAAGTAGGATAATTTAATGGTAAATCTCCGCCAAAACGTTCCTCCTACAGCATGGCTATATGGGAACATTGTCCCGTAGTTTTAAGAAAAAACGGTTGCTTGTGCAGCAAAATTTCTAAATGGGGAAGAAAACCTGACACGAAATTTTACGTATTTCCCCATTGTTTATAGGACTTTACGACTGTTTTCAGGCTCTGAGATTTTATCGTATTTCTGTTTCCTGGCAGTTGCTCGCAAATAATGGGGAAATTAGGAAAAACGACTCACTTGCCACCCGTGAATTTACAATTAACCAATTTTAAGGAAGCTACAACGGATTTACAAAAGTAAAAATCAAAATTCCGCAGACAGAAGTATGCATGGATAAAACAAAACAAAAGAAAATTTAGTGTTGTGAATTTACGTATAAGAATCATTTTGGTTTGTACTTTGTAAAGTATTTATTCGTAAACAAATTAATATTCAAAACCCGCTTATTAAAATAAAATACAAGAAAACCAGCGGGTTATTTTAAATAGTTGTATTCTTTAAACACTTGCCCATGTCTATAATCCTCTAATTTGCTTAAAAACTCCGAAAAACCGTTTCTGTTTTTATCGTATACACATAATAACCAGTAAATAATTCATTTTTGTAAAACCAAAAATACATGCGCTAAAATTATGAGAGTTGCTGTGGTTTCGTTATGTAAATCAAAAATCGTAGTATGTAATCGTTTATGTTTTTAAAACAGAAATTAAAATTCAAATTCACGCAAGTCATACGAAAAATTTACATTGCTTGTTTGTAAATTTGTCTTTCTGTTTTGTAAATATTGCAGGAAAAAGGATTATCTTTGTCTTGAACATCCAAACACGTTGTGAAATGATGAAAGACCGCATTAAAATGATCATGGAATCGCAGCAAATGTCGCAGCAAGATTTCGCCAAAAAACTCGGAATATCTCCTGCGTCATTGTCGAGCATATTTACAGGACGCACAAACCCTACGAACAATCACGTTCGAGCTATACACAATGCGTTTCCGGCTATAAACATTGAATGGTTAATGTTCGGCGACGGTAGTATGCTCTCCCCCTCCGGAGGCAGTGTCCAAAACGAGGCGGAAGGTGAAGCAGATTTGCCCGCGGAGATAAAGGAAGCCGCAGGTAGCGGTCCGGAAGAAAAGCATGGCGGAGGTGCGGATTTCATAGACGGCGACCTGTTTTCACAGGTGGCGTCGAATACGCCGAAAAAGTCCGCGCCCGAGGTTATAAAAGAAACCAAAATAATACGTCGTGCGGTTAAGGAGATACGCATTTTTTATGACGACGGCACATACGAGTCGTTCGTTCCGTCTAAGTAAAACGGCATTAAAATGAGTATCGGGCATGACAATTTTGTCATGCCCGATACTTTTAAATAATACGGCGGTTTGTTATGCCTGTGCCCGTGAGTGCGTCTGTGTTTTCTTCGTTTTGCAAAACGTTACACCTGCGTGCAAGGCACAATATGCGCCCTGTGGATGAGTGGCAGCCGCGAAATAGAACGTTCATGTGATGTACGCATTCCGTGGCATTTTAAATGTTAAAAAGTGGAATGTGTTTTCTACCCCCTCTCTGAGCAAATAAAAAATAGGTCGGACATATTTTAAATTACAAGGCACATATTTTGAAATATGTGCCTTGTATTTTTGACCCTCTCCAAACCTGCATGAATACTAGGGTTTGCGCCGTATGTTAAATGCGGACAAAAACGGCAGGCCGCAGGGGAGGCTTTCCGGAATCGTTTCGGAAATGCGCAAAAAAAGCCGGAAGGCCTCGCGACCTCCCGACTGGGTAAAATTATGGATAAAGCAATGTCTTATTGCCGGAGTTGCCTGTCAGCTTATATCCGAACCCTGGTAGAATTTTATTATCTTCATTCGGAAGATGTACTCGTATTCGGCTTGCAGCCGGTTTATGGCGGCATTTGTGTGCTTGGTTTTGGCTTCGGCAAACTCGGTGGCGTTGGCTTTGGCGTTTTCGTATTTGCGCGTCACGAGCGTGAAGTTCTGTTCTGCCGTCTTTTCGGCCACGAGCGACGAGCGGTATTTTGCCTCGGCGTTTATGGCGTTGTAGTAAGCCTGCTGGATTTCCTTGTACAGGTTCTTTTTTGTCTCGTCGAGCACGAGACTCTGCGCTTCGTGTTGCAGGCGTGCTTTCCTTACGGCGTTGCGCGTGGCCAGGCGGTTGAATATGGGTATGCTGAGCGACAGGCCTATGTATTTGTTGAAGTTGTCGCTCAGCTGGTCGCCGAAAGAGCGTGCCTTGAAGCCGGATGTCTTGTAATATCCTGTACCGAGGCCTGCGCTGAATGAGAGCGTGGGATAATAGTCGGCTTTGGCTATGTTTATGTTCTTTTCGTATGCCTGCAGGCGCAGTTGCTCGGCCTTTACTTCGGGTTTCAGTCCCACGGCCTGCGCAAATATGGCGTCGGGTGCGGGAGGCAGTACCCCCGGCGTGCCGCCGTCGGGCGCTATTACTTCAAGCCCTTCGGGCGACGGCAGCTCGAGCAGTTGGCTAAGGTCGAGCAGAGCCAGACGGTAATCGGCCTGTGCCTGTGTTTGTGCCAGCTCGTCCTGCGCTACTTGCGAGCGGGCCTCGGCCACGTCGGTCTCCGAGGCTTTGCCTGCGAGCAGCATTTTCTCGAGTCGCTTTTCCTGTATTTTCGACAGCTCCACCTGGTTGGCATTTACGTTCATTACTTCGCGTGTGTAGACGGCTTGCAGGTAGGCCGACGTTACTTGCAGGCTTATGTTCTGGCGCGCGTGTTCGAGGTCGGCCATCGAGGCTTCGAGGTTGAGTTTGCCGGCAGCTATCTGGTTGGGAATGCGCATTCCCGTGAACAGCGGTACCGATGTGGCGAGGCTCAGGCTCGTGTTCTGCGTGTTGCGGTTCACGTAGGTGTTCTCCTCGTTTAGTCCGCGTCCGAAGTTGAACTGTTCCGACGCACCCGCGTTCAGGTCGGGCAGGCGGCTGTTGCGCGCCGTGGAGAGGTCCACGTCCTGCTGGCGGGCGGTATTTTCGCTTCTCTTAATTGTGATGTTGTGGCTCAGAGCATAGTCGATACATTGCTTTAGTGTCATCGGGCCTGACTGGGCGCAGGCCAATGACGAGCACACAAGGGCGGCGGTTAACAGTGCGGTTCTCATGCTTCTGCCTCCTTGTCGTCGTCTTCGGTTATGGCGTTGCCGCGAATCTGCTCCTTGGCTTTCAGTCCGCCCTTTACTTCAATGTTTATTCCGTCGCTCAGCCCGGTTTTTATGTACCGCCGCGTGAAAGTCTGCGGTTCTTTTTGCGTGAGCACGTACACAAAAGCCGAGTCGCCCGAAAATTCCACGCACGATTCGGGCACTGCCAGCGCGTGTTTGGCTTCCTGCAGGGTTATCTCGGCGTTGGCGCTGTAGCCGGCGCGTATTTTTACGTTTTCGGGAACCTTTACGGCCGCCTTAATTTCGAACTGGTTGGCGTTCTGCCCGTCGGTTGATGTTACAACCTGCGGCGAGATGTATTCGAGCGAGGCCGTGAATTTGTTGTCCTGCAACGCGCCCACTGTTATTCCCATGGGCATGCCTTCGTGAATTAGTCCCACTTCCGTTTCGTCCACCGTGCCTTTGAAGATGAGGTCGTTCATGTCGGCAACGGTGGCAATCGTTGTACCGTCGTTCATGGTGTTGCTCATGATTACGGAGTTACCCACCTTGACCGGCACGTCGAGTATAAGGCCGTCGATGGTCGAGCGTATGAGCGTGGTGCTGTATGTTTTGTTTGACGACGACACTCCTTCGCGCACTATTTGCAACGCGTCGTTTGCCGTTTTCATCTCTTCCTGCGCCTTGTCCATGGCTAATTTCGCCTTTTCGTATTCTTCGGCGCTTACGAGCTTGTCGTCGTACAACTTTTTGGTGCGTTCGTAGTCGCGCACAGCCTGGTCGGCTTCGAATTTGGCGAGGCGCACGCGGTTCTCGGCCGCGTTGAGCTGTTCCATTTCGGGAATTACTTTAACTTTTGCGATTATGTCGCCGTTCTTCACCTCGTCGCCGGCTTCCTTGATTATTTCGGATATGATACCGTTTATCTGTGGCTTGATTTCCACCTTGTCGCGCGGTTCAATCGAGCCGGTGAGCACAGTTGTACGCTTTATGTCGGCATACTTTGGCGTTTCCACTTCGTACACGGTGGGTTTGGTCTAGGATTTTTGGTAGAGGTACACGAATGTCCCCACAAAGATTACGGCAACTATCACTATGGCCGCAATTTTCAGAAACTTTTTCATTGTTTTATGTGTGTTTTATTGTTATTGTCGTGTGTATGTCATTCTTCGCGCATGGCGTCTATGGGTTTTATGGCCAGGGCACGCATGGCCGGGGCTATGCCAGCCAGCAGGCCGAGCACGGTGAGCACCACTGCGGCCCCCACGGCTATGCCGAACGATACCTGGAAGGGTGCGTCGCTTAGGGTTGCCTCTTGTATGGCCGGTTCAACGGCGGCGAGCAGGAGCACTGCCAGCACTATGCCCGACAGCCCGGCCAGGAACGTTATTATGAAACTCTCCGAGAGTATCTGCGAGAGTATGTCGCGCGGCTTTGCTCCAATGGCGCGGCGTATTCCTATCTCCGACGTGCGCTCGCGTATGGCCACGAGCATTATGTTGCTCACGCCTATCGCTCCGCTGAGCAGTGTGCCTACACCTATCATCCAAACGAGTATGTTTATGCCGCGAAAGAGGTTTTCGAACACGCGGAACAGTATTTCGAGGCTGAAGAATTCTACAGCCTCCTTGTCGTTGGGGTGTATGGAGTGGGCGCGCTTTACGATTGAGGTTATCTTTTTCTCTACCGATTCGACGGTAACGCCGTCTTTGGTGGTAAAGGTGATGGCGTCGGTCTTGTTGCCGAGGTTGTAGATTTCGCGCAGCAGCGAGTTGGGAATTTGCAGCGCGTAGGCCGGTGATACGCCCATGCCATTGTCGTTTTTCCAGTTGTCAACGCCTACAATTTGGTAATACACGCCGTCGCAGAGTACGTATTTGCCGCACGGGTTGCCGCCGTCGGGAAACAGCTCGGAGTATATCCTGCGGCCGATGACGCATACCTTGCGGCGCAGGCGCACGTCGTCCTCGTTGATGTAGCGCCCGTATTTAAGTTTGGGCACCTCTATTTTTTCATATCCTGCCACGACACCTTTGAGTCCGCAGCCCGTGTATGTGTGTTTGCCGTAAGTGGCGTTTACGCCCCAGCGCGTATCCAACTGGCAGATGTCCTTTATGCCAGGCACGGCGTTGCGTATGCGTTCCACGTCCTCGACGTTGAGGCTCCAGCTGCGCCCGTCCTGGTAGCCCTTGTAGGGCAGGGTGGTGGCATTGGCCGCTATAATGCCGCAGCTTTTGGTGAAGTTGCCGAAGTTCGACATCATAAGCAGTTCCAGCCCTTTTCCGCTGCCCAAAAGGAGCACGAGCATGAATATTCCCCAGAACACTCCGAAGGCGGTGAGCAGGCTGCGCGACTTGTTGTTGGTCAAGGTGCGCACCACCTCGTCGAGCCGGTCTATGTCGAATATTTCTTTCATTGTTGTATTTTCTTGTTATATGGTTTGTGTTTTTTTATTCATTTCCGTGCTTGGGTAAAATCTTGTTTTGGATAACCATGCAAAAACTTTATTTCCAGCCCGTAGCATCATCATTGGACGTAGTTGAAAATATGTCGGACATATTTTGAATTAGGTCGGACATATTTTAAAATATCTCAGACATATTTTTCGGGGCATGAAAACCGGATTGAAAACCGGCCGGAGTTTTTGAATTAATATCCGTTGCGGCGAATAAATATGCGCCGCCGTCATTCCGCCCTCAGTGCTTCTATGGGTTTTACCTTTACGGCCTTGCGCGCGGGTATAAGCCCGGCCACCACTCCGGCGGTTATCATCACCACGAGAGCCTCGACGCATGTTAGTATGTCGACCGTAGGGTTGGAGAACAGCGTCATGGTGATGTTGTCGACCGTTACGGTGTATTTCCCGCCCACGTAGTTGAGGTATTCGGTGGCGAGTACGCCGAGCACCATGCCGGCGTAGCCGAAAAAGGTGGTTATCACCACGCTTTCCACTATCACGCCGCGCAGTATAGTCATGGGGCGCGCGCCGAGGGCCTTGCGTATGCCGAACTCGTGGGTGCGCTCGCGCACGGTAATGAGCATTATGTTGCTTATGCTCACCACGCCGCTCAGCAGCGTGAGTATGCCTATTACCCAGAGCGTCACGCGCAGTATATCGAAAGCCTTGTTCATTTCTTCTGCGCCCGCGCTTGTGTTGAACATCCACACGGCTTCCGCGTCATCGGGGGCGTACATGTGCACGCGGCTGGCTATGGCGCGGTAGCGTTCGTCGAAGCGGTCTACATCCTCGTGCGACGTTATGCCGTGCGTGCGCAGCATTATGTTGTCGAGGTTGTTGCCTTTGTTGTAAATCGACTTCAGTGTGGTATATGGTACATACATGTCGTTGTTGCCGCGGTGGTATGAACATACGCCCACCACGCGGTACATGCCTCCGTCGGCCGTGACGTATTTGCCCACGGCGTTCCTGTACGTGCCGAAAAGGTAGTCGGCGTCGTTCTCCGAAATTACGATTACCTTTCGCCGCTGCCGCATGTCAACGTCGTTTACAAAGCGTCCGGCACGCATGTTGTCGGTGGCCGTGTTCATCTCCCTGTATGCGGGCGACACGCCGTTGAACGTGCGCACTATGTGCTGTTTGCCGTAGCGCACGGTGATGTTGCTCTGCGTTACCTGCGCCGACGATTTAAGCACTGTTTCCGGAAAGTTGGTGGAGGCTATCTGCATGTCGCGCGTGTCTATTTGAACGCGGCGGCCTTCTTTCATTCCGTTGTAGGGCTTCGACGTTATTCCGCTGAAGATGTTCATCACGTCCAATGCTAACGCGCCTCTCATGTCAAGGAAGGCGTTGATAATGCCGTTGCCTGCCCCGAGGAGCACGATGAGCAGGAAAATTCCCACAGATACCGATATTCCCGTCAGGGCCGTGCGCAGTTTGCTGCGGCGCAGTGTTGCGAATATTTCTTGAAAAGTGTCAAACATAGGGTTCCTTTTGTTCGGATTGCCGCCTGTTCCGGCTTTGGGTGCAGACGGTTTTCCTTTTTTCCTTATTTTATTATGCTGTCAGCGCTGAAGGGCGAGGCGTCGTGGTGGAGGTTCTCCTCGATGTTCTCGATAATGCCGTCGCGCAGGTGTACTATCTTGTCGGTAACGTTGGCCACGCCGCTTTCGTGGGTCACGACGACTATTGTCATGCCGTCGTTGTTCAGTTGGCGCAGTAGCTGCATTACCTCCACGGACGTGCGGCTGTCTAATGCGCCTGTGGGCTCGTCGGCAAGTATTATCTGCGGACGGGTGATGATTGCGCGGGCTATGGCAACGCGCTGTTTCTGTCCTCCGGAAAGCTCGTTTGGCATGTGGTGGGCGTGGTCCTTGAGGCCGAGGCGTTCAAGGTATTCCATGGCCAGCATATTGCGCCGCTTGCGGCTCACGCCCTGGTACATGAGCGGGAGTGCCACGTTTTCGAGCGCGTTCTTGAACGGGATGAGGTTGAACGACTGGAACACGAAGCCTATAAGGCGGTTGCGGTAGTCGGCCGCCTTGTTCTCGCCCAAGTTCTTAATGGGAGTTCCTGCTAGGGTGTATTCGCCGCTGTCGTAAGTGTCGAGTATGCCCATGATGTTGAGCAGTGTGGACTTTCCCGAGCCCGAAGAACCCATTATTGAAACGAACTCGCCCTTTGCGATGTCGAGCGAAACGCCTTTGAGCACGTGCAGCTTGGTTCCGTTGTCGTAAGTCTTGTTGATGTCTTTGAGGTGAATCATTGTTTTGCGTTTTTATCCGCTTTACGGTGTTCGTTGTATAGTTTTTCGATTTCTTCAATGCCTATGCCGAGCATGTCCATGCGGTTGAACATCTCCGGAAGGAAGGTCCCGAAGAAATCCTCTTTGTAATGCCTGACGATAAGTTGCCTGGCGTCGGGCGAGATAAAGTAACCCAAGCCGCGCCGTTGGTAAATAACGCCCGTCTGTTCGAGGTAGGCGTATGAACGCAGGGCGGTGCTGATGTTTACTTCCATGCGTGCGGCATATTCCCGCACCGAAGGAATGCGTTCATCCTCGTTGTAAACGCCAAGCATTATCTCGTCGGCAATGCGTTCGGCTATCTGTATGTAGATTGCTTTGTTTTCGTTGAATTGCATGTCGTTTGTGATAATGTTTCTGTTCATGTGCGGCGACGCCGGCCAAGGAAGTCGGACAACTTCTTGTGCGTGACTTGCATTCGCTTAAAAATCAAGTATGACAGGCAGATGTTTACCGCCGTGAGCAAGAGGATTACCCCTATGTTTATTACGAAGTCGCTTACAAGCGTTTTAGCGTTGAGAAAGAAAGTTACCGTGTGGTCGTCCTTGAGCATTCCGGCCGTAAAGAACGACAGCATAAGGAGCACGGCGCTCGTAATGAGCCAACTCCCTTTTTTCCATATCGTCCCGCCAAGGATGTAGCACGAGAACAGCCACAGCGCGATAAAAAACAGTGTCGTGATGCTCATTATTTTTTGCGGGTTTATGTTGTTCCCGTTGTAAGTTATCTGTCCGTGGAAGCCGAACGGGTTGAGGTACTGCCAGGGCTGCGACATGTTCGCGGGTAGTTCCACGTTGCTCTGGAAAGCGAAGTGCAGGCCAAGGAACAGGTAATACAGTACAACATGTATGAGTATTCCGGCGAGAATGCCGAACAGGCACATTACTATGCGCGAGAGGTATTTCTCGCTTTGGCGCGCGGGGAGCATTATCACGGCTATGCGCGTTTCCTTGCGGCGGCAGTCGTGCAGCATGAGTGCGCCTATCATTGTTATGAGCATAATGCCCGTGAGCGGGAAAACGTTCGACAGGGTGTAAGCCACGTCGTGGAACTTGAAACCGCTTTTAAAGTATCCGTCCAGGGAGAGGCCCTCGAACAGGAAAAACATGGAGAAGCCTATGCCCAGAGAGGTGATTATGGTTTTGCGCTGCGTGGTCAAGTCGTTGGCGAACACGGCAAGCAGGCGTGCGAACGAGAACCGGTCGGTTTGTGTAAGTTGCTTCATTTTTTTCGGGGTGTTTCAGTTTGCGGCGGGCTGTTCCTGCCCGTTTATTATGTTGCTTATTGCTTCGGCTTTGCCGCTTACCACGGCCGTGAACAGCAGTTCGAGGTCGAACGGCGTGTCTTCCCCGCCGGCGTTGCGGCAAATCACCTTGTTTCCCTTTAGCGATGGCTGCGCGAAAATGACGTCGTCCGCAGGTTCGTTCATGCCGCGTTCGTCGAAAGTCAGACGTGAGGTAATGTTATATGTGTCGCTGTTAAGGAGCACGCGCCCCGAGTCGATAATCGTCACATGGTCGAGCAGTGTGTCTACGTCCCTTACCTGGTGGGTGGAGATAAGCACGCTCTTGTCGTCGGTCATGGTGCGCGATATTGCGCGGCGGAACTGGCTTTTCGACGGAATGTCCAATCCGTTGGTGGGTTCGTCCATTAAAAGCAGGGGTACGTTCGTGGCGAGGGCGAAGCATACGTAGGCTTTCTTTTTGTTGCCCATCGAAAGTTCATTGAGCGGCATGTCTTCGGGCATGTCGAACGTGTCCAGGCTGGCACGCAGTGTTTCGTAGCTGAACTTGGGGTAAAACTTGGCATAGCGCCTTACGAACGTCATGAAGTTGCAGTCGGGGAGGTAGAATTCCTCGGGCAGGATGAATATCCTGCTCAATGTGGAAGGGCGGCGCTGCGAAGTTTCATCGCCCATGAAACGTATTTTGCCCCCTTGCGGGCGAAGCAGTCCCGAAATAAGGTAGAGCAGGGTTGATTTGCCGCTTCCGTTCTTGCCGAGAATCCCGTAGACATGTCCTTGGGGGAGGCAAAGGCTGAAGTCGCTGTACAAAGGATTGCGCTTGCCGTGATAACCGAAGCGGAGATGACTGATGTCTAACATAGTTTTGAACTGTTTTAGTGTTATAGTTAAATAGTACACTACAAAAGTGCAGAGTTTTTACTTACCTGCCAAATTTTCGGACAACTTTTTTTGAAATTCTTTTTGTTTCCGCATATAAAACGAGTTTCGTGAGCGATAGGTGACATGCCAGTGCACGGAAAAAGCACGCGCAGCCGTGTTTTTAATTGCCCAAGCGATTATAATCAGTGTAAACGTGTTTGCTTTTGGGCTGAGTGGTTGTAGATGGAACGGTTGTCTGTCTTAGTCCGATTATTCATTTTTGAAATTAAGGCGGCTTTTGGGAGTGCAAAAAATATGTCTGACATATTTTGAAATAGGTCAGACATATTTTAAAATACCTCGGACATATTTTTCCGTAGGTGCGGGACAGCCCGAAAACCACTGTTCATCGGCCTTGCGAGGTTGTATGTTTATTCATCCTCGGGCGGCCTGCGGCGGGGCATGGCCGAAGGGAGTTTCCGTCTCGCAGTAAGTGGTAAACCAGAATCGGTCATTAGAATGCGAAGTATTAATGTATAGTCAATTATAAGTTCTCCCGGGCAGGCTTTCCGGACACCTTACCCGTTTTTGCCGGCACTTTGCTTCCCGCCCGGCCTTGATGTGGCCCGCCACGCCTTAGGCCATGCATAAAGCAACCTGCATGACATAAACAGGCAATCTGTCCGAAACCTAACGACCGACTCGGGTTAAAACAAAGCCGCCTGCACATGGGGGCGTGCAGGCGGCGGGAATGTGTGTATGTGTTGCCGGCGGTTTATTCCTTGAGCAGTTTTGCCCCAATTCCGGGGTATTGGCTCAGTGTTATCTTCCCGTCTACGATTTTCATGCCTTCAAAGCGGTCGTTGGCTATCAGCAGGTTACCGTCGAGGTCGGCCCAGTCGACAAGCGGTGCAATCTGTGCCGCCGCGCTTATGCCGCACGACGTTTCGGTCATACATCCCACCATTACTTTCATTCCGAGCGAGCGGGCGAGTATGGCCATCTTGTAGGCTTCGTGCAGGCCGGTGCTTTTCATTAGCTTGATGTTTATGCCGTCGTAAGCCTGTTGCAGGCGTGGTATGTCGCCAATGCGCTGGAAGGCTTCATCTGCAATTATCGGCAGCGGGCTTCGGTCGCGCAGCCATGCGGTTTCCTCGAATTTTTCCTTGGGCAGGGGCTGCTCCACGAACAGGCAGTTGCGCTCGGCCAGCCAGTCAATCATCCGCAGGGCCTCTTCCTTGTCGTTCCACCCCTGGTTGGCATCGACGCAAATGGGTACGTCGGTCATGGAACGTATTATCTCTACGGTTTCCTTGTCGTTGTCGAGGCCCATTTTTACCTTTAGTATCTTGTATGGTGCGGCTTCCTGCACTTTCTGCCTTACCACGTCGGCCTTGTCAATGCCAATGGTAAAACTTGTGCATGGTGCCTTTTCGGGCGACAGTCCCCAAATCTTGTACCATGGCTGGTTCATGATTTTACCGAGCAGGTCGTGCAGGGCAATGTCTACCGAGGCTTTGGCGGCGGGGTTCTTCGGGGCCACGTTGTCAACGTAATCGAGTATGTCGTCAATTCGGAACGGGTCGGTAAATTGTGCGAGGTCGAGGCTGCCGAGGAATTTGGTGACGCTTTCAACGCTTTCGCCGAGGTAGGGGGGCATGGAAGCCTCGCCGTAGCCTGTTATGCCGTCGTATTCTATTTGTACCTGCACGTCGGGCGTTACTGTTCGGCTCGACTTGGCGAGGTTGAAGGCGTGGCGCAGTTTGAGTTCGTAGGGGAAGAACGAGAGTTTCAGTCCTGCGGCTTTCTTTTTTCCTGGCTTTGCTGAAGATATAAGGCTTTTGGCCGATGTTATTTGCGGGGCTGCAGCGAGAGCCAGGCCTGCGCCTGCCGCTTTTATGAAGTTTCTTCTGTCCATGGTGCTTGTGGTGTGTTACGGAGTATTGTTGTAGTTTTTATGTATAGCGTTGGATTATTTCAGGAAATACCAGGGATGTTCCCTTACTGTTGTAATGCCTTTTGTTCCGATTTGCCCGTCAATGCGGCTTATCGAAAGGAACGGAGTGGAGAGGTAGTCGTCGGCTTCGGGGTCAACGCTGTTTATCTTGACGCGGCCGGAACAGTGTATGTACTTGCCATTGTCGAGGTATATGGCCACGTGGGTGACACGGCCGCTGCGTGTGCCGAAGAACAGGAGGTCGCCCGTGCGCGCCTGCCGCCAGTCGGCCGCAGCGATTTTCTTGCCAGTGAGTGCCTGCTGCCATGCGTCGCGCATGAGTATCACGCCGTTGGAGAAATAGCTTATCTTTGAAAGTCCCGAGCAGTCGGTCATCTTTGTTGACGTTCCGCCCCAGAAATACGGCGAGCCCATCATGCGCCGCGCCGTGCTTTCCACTTTTTTCACGTCGAACGCCTGCGCTGCCCATGAGGAGAGCTCCTCAACGTCCGACTTGGGCACATAGCCCTCGCGGCCGTCGGGTGTTGCAAGCATTACGTATTTTGATTTCTCGCCTTTGTACTCAAGTATGTCGCCCATTACGAGGTCGCTGACTGTTGCGCCTTTTTTCGGCTCGCTCGTGAGTTGCGACTGGTAGGCAGTGACTATGTAACGTTTTGTTTCTTTCCATGCTGAGAGCTTTGTGCTGTCGAGCATGACCAATGAATAGCCGGGTATGTAGGACACGTATGTGTCGGGAGTCTCGACTTTGTACCAGTCGTCTGCCTTGGCTATGATTTTTACTGGAGTGCCCATCGTCGACTGCGTTGCCATGCCTGCGCTGTGGTAAGGGTCGGTGTACATGGAGGCTACCGATACGCGCACGAGCCCCCATTCTTTTTCGGGTTTGCTCTTGTCTATCCGTATGAAGGAGTCGATATGCAGTGACGAGCTGAAATCCTTGTATTCCAGGTTCCCGCCGCGCCATTCAACCTCGCCGGCCTGATTGTCGACAGTTTCGCAGCGTATGAATTCCTTTTCAGGGTCGAAAGGTTGGTTTGTGTTTTCGTTGGCAGCAAAGCGATATACATCTATTCCTGTTTTGTAGTAATCGCTAAGCGGTTCGCCTACCATTGTTCGCCCGAACGATACGTCGGTAGGTACCCAGCCAACGCCTTCGAAGTAAGTCTCGGCCCAGTCGTGGTAATTCAGCTCGTGGGGGTAAAGCATGTATCCGCTTTCCCAGCGTGCCGGTATTCCGATAGAACGCACCAAGGCGATGTAAAGCAGCGTTACCTGGCCGCAGTCGCCGTGCCCGTTATCGAGAACGTACTCGGGAATGTTCGGTATTGTACTGTATTCGCGCGCTCCTGCCCAGGGGAAATTCGATACTATCCAGTCGTAAATGATTGAAGCCTGGAAAACAGGATTCTTTTCGTTGCCTACAATCGAGCGGGCCAGCTTTTCCATACGGTCACTCTTTATAATGTGCGGGTATTCGTCGGAGGTGTATTTTTTATAGGTATCCGACGTCTTATCGTAGGGTTTAAGGCGCGAGAGTATTTCGGCGCGGTCGATATGCCGTTCGCCCACGATGTAACTATAGGTTATTTCGAAATGCGTGGGCTTGCCTTTTTGCGCTGTTCCTTCCATGTAGGCCGTATGTTGCAGGCTGTTCTTCGAGAGAGTTACGTCGTGCGAGGATTTTATCAACTGTATGTCCGATTGACGCATGTTCTCGAACGGGAAAGGCATCCACACGCGCAGGGTCTCTCCGTCGGGAACAGCGTCTGCCTTAACGTCAATGGAGAAAGTTATCTGGCACTTGTGGTGGTTGCGAACGCCATTCTCGTCGGCTTCTGTGGCCATTGCTTCGTTGTAATATTTTTCGAGGTATTTGTAAGTTTGTTTGCGCGACGCCTCATTCTGGCTGCTGAAGTCGTCATTGTTGAGCAGGAAGAAGTTGCCGATAGAGCGGCGGAACCACATTTCCTTGCCGTCCAAGGTGTCGGCTTCGATGTATTTCTTCTTTTTCCACAAGTCTATCTTTTCGTCGGTTACGCCCTGCATACGTTCGCTTATCTGTCGTTTGCCTTCATCGGGGGAAATCGAAAAGTCCTTGCGGATACGGTAAATAGTACGTTGCAGCGAGTCGATTAGGATGTAATGTTCTTTCTTTTCGTTTTCGGAAAGGTTGTTGAGCAATGTTTCGGCTTTGTTTAAATCGCCGTCCAGGATATTTTTTATCGCTTGTTCCTTGAAACTTTGCGCATATGCGTTACCGGCTGTCATGGCAAGGCAGCACAATAGCGCGGCTGTGAATTTAAGAACGGTATGTTTCATATATTATATGTGTTTTTTCAGTTTTTTAGTCCAAATGGCGTATCCCGCCTCATTTATATGCAGCCCGTCGGTGCTCAGTTCTTTTTTCATGGAGTTGCTATCGGGTTCTTTGAAAAGCGGAAAGAGGTCAATATATGTTATGTTTTCTTTTTCCGACAGTTCTCTAAGTTTAGCATTTATGGCGGGTACAGAATCCGTTTTTCCCGCGAGGCGTTTATATCTGTTGAAGCTTTCGTTTATTGGCAGAAGGCTTTGAAGGTAAAGTTTTGTTTGCGGTGATTCGGTGCGTATCTTTTTAACGATACGTTCCACCGACGCTGCAATCTCGTTTACCGACAGGTCGTGCGAAAGGTCGTTTATTCCGGTCATAAGGAACAACTTGGCGGGGTGTCCGGGCAGAATCTGGTAAAGGCGGTCGTACATTCCAGGTATGTCGTCGCCGATAATGCCGCGGTTGCGTATGTTCCCGTTGTCGAGCCGTGCGCTCCAGTTGCCTCCGTTCTCGGTAAGGCTGTTGCCCAGCATGATAATGTCGCTTGAGGTAACGGGTTTTTCTTCGTCGAACTGGCTGCGGCGTTCGTAGTAATGTTCGGTGTAAGTGTTTCCGCCTTTGACGAGTGCTCCGGCCACGGCATTTGCCACCAATGAACGGATACGCACAACGCTTGTTTCGTCAACGGGGTGCACGCTGTGGGCGAGCAGGATGATGGAAAGGTGGTTTTCCGGGTCGATTACGATAGATGTGCCGGTATAGCCCGTGTGGCCGTAGGCCTTGTCGCTAAGCAGGTCGCCTACGTTTGAGGAATAGGGTGAGTAGCAGTCCCAGCCGGGCGTGCGTCCGAACTGTTTCAGGTCGGAAGGTACCGAAGTCATTGTCTTTACCGTGGCAGGACTGAGTATTTGCCTGCCGTTTAACGAGCCGCCGTTGTCCAAGGCAGCACAGAGGAGCGCAACGTCGTCGGCAGTGGAAAATACACCGGCGTTCCCGCTTATGCCGCCGTTCATTACGCGCGCCAGGGGGTCGTGTACCTGTCCGCGCAGCACTTTTCCGTCGGGTTGCTTTGTGGTGGGGGCGATAATTTCTTTCCAATCGTCGGATTTTCTGTCGGCCCAGCACGGGACATCTGTGCTTTCGCAACCGTCTTTGCCTTCAGCGCAGGGGATGTAGTCGGTGTGGTTCATTCCGAGTACGTCGAATATGTTGCGGCGGGCAAACTCGCGCAACGACATGCCGCTTATTCGTTGTATTATGTTTTGCAGCGTTATGTAGTTGAGGCAGCTGTATTGGAAATCCTTGCCCGGCTCGAAGTCGCGCCGCCACGAGGCTATGTAGCTTATCAGGCTGTCGGGCTGCGGCGCGCCGTAGCGCTTTTGCAGCTCGGCCACGGGGGCGTAGGCCGGCAGGCCTGAAGTGTGGGTCATGAGGTGGCTTATGCGTATGGTGCGTTTTGTCTTGCCGTCCTTGCTTTCCCAGTTTTTGAATCCCGGAATGTAGTTTTCCACCGGGTCGGTCAGGCGCAGTTTGCCGCGTTCCACGAGTATCATGGCGCATATCGCAGTTGACATTGATTTGCTGCACGAGGCCATGTCGAACACCGTGTTCGCAGTCATGGGCTCGCGTTCGGGATACACGCTCTTGTTGCCGTAAGCCTTTAGGTAGGCCATTTTGCCGTCCTTTACCACTGCGAGCACTGCTCCCGGCATGTTGCCGTTTTCTATGCCTTGCAGTATTATGCTGTCGGCGTAGGTAAGTCGTTCGGAACTCAGACCTACCGTTTCGGGGACGGCACGTTCGAGTTTCTGCGCAATGCTCGTTTGTGTGCACAGCAGTGAGGCGCACGCGAGCAGTGATATTCTAATTACTGTTAATTTCATGATATGTAGTCGCTTTGTTTTGTCTGTAAGGCGATGTTGTTTTTGTCTGCATTGGGCTGCCCTTTGCGAGGCCTTTGTTTACGGCAGTTTTCAGAGGGGTCGGAGCAAATAAAAAATATGTCTGACATATTTTGAAATATGTGCCTTGTATTTTGAAAAAGGTCTGACATATTTTTTACGCCCTCGGGAAAGCGTTTTTATTTTCCGCTTCCGGTTTCCTGATTTTGGGTGTGCGATGAAACATATTTTAACGCTTTGCTTACCGACCCGTGCATGAGCAGCAGGGCGTGCGCCTTGTCGTGCCCGAGTCCCAGTTCGGACATGAGCATGCGTGTGCCGCGCTCCACGAGTTTTTTGTTGGTGAGCTGCATGTTTATCATGCGGTTTCCTTTCACGCGTCCGAGTTTTATCATGACAGAGGTTGAAATCATGTTTAGTATCAACTTTTGCCCCGTGCCCGACTTCATTCGCGAGCTGCCCGTTACGTATTCCGGCCCAACAATCATTTCGATAGGAATGTCGGCTTCTGCAGCAAGCGGGCTGCCCGGGTTGCTCGTTATGCAGGCAGTGAGTATGTTGTGCTCGCGTGCGTGGTGGAGCGCGCCTATTACGTATGGCGTCGTGCCCGAGGCTGCAATGCCTATGAGAGTGTCGTTTTCCGAAATATCGTGCTCCTGCAGCTCTTCCCAGCCTTTGTCGTAGTCGTCTTCGGCATTTTCGACCGCATTGCGCAGGGCGAAGTCGCCGCCGGCTATAAGACCGATTATGAATGAGGGAGGCATACCGTATGTGGGAGGAATTTCGGACGCGTCAAGCACTCCGAGGCGTCCGCTCGTGCCCGCACCGATGTAGAAAATGCGTCCGCCGCGTTTCATTTTCGGCACAATCGATTCGACGAGCTTTTCTATTTGCGGTATGGTTTTGCGCACGGCGGGAACAATCTTACTGTCTTCGTCGTTTATCTCTTCGAGTATTTCCCTTACGGGTTTTTCCTCCAAATTATCGTACAATGACGGTTCTTCTGTTATTTTTTCAAATGCCATTTTCTTTGTTGTGTTCGTGTTTGCGGAACAGCGTTTTGCATGTTCCGTATATTAATATATGTGTTGCTTATAGTTTGATATATATTTTGCGCTTGTATAGCGGATAGCCTATGCACCAGTTCAGGCATACGAAAAGCAGGGCATACATGCAGGAGGCCCCGTTTTCGCCGAACAGGGGTATGAGATTGATGTACGTGTAGCGTATTATGTTTATGTCGTTGCCGTCGGAGTTGAACAAGACGCTGCCGAATAGAATGGCAACGATGTCGGACATTACATACATGAACAGCGGGTTTACGCCGAACACCTCAAAAAAACGTCCCCAGGATTTTTTCCCCTTTATGTCTATCAACCATATCAGCACGGCCAACAGGAGCGAGCCGAAACCACATGTTACCATTGCGAACGACGGCGACCAGATTTTCTTGTTTATGGGGCAGGCGTAGCTGAACAGGAATCCTATCATGAGTATGCACGCGCCGAAAAGCAGCAGGCGGGTTATCTTGGAATATAATATTTGAGTGTTGCTCCGAGGTTCGTTGGCACTGTCCTTACGGAACATCATGCGCCCCACGCAAAAGCCTGTCATAACGTGCCCTATGCTCGGAATGGTGCTCAGTATGCCCTCGGGGTCGATACTGTTGTCGTTGTACATGTGTGCCGGGGTTAGGATTGCGCGGTCTACTATCGATAGTATGTTTGTTTCGTCGTATGCATAGCCGTTTCCGGCTTCCAGTATGACGAAGTATGTCGCGAAGAGCGCGAGGATAATCCAAGGAAAACGTTTGTGGTTAACGAGTGTTGCCGTTATGGCTACGATACCGTAGCATACGGCCAGCCTGTGGAGCACGCCCGAATACCGCAGGGTGGGGAACACGTTGGCTGCTTCGAGCAACTGCCGGCCAAAGCCTAAACTGTCGTCTGCATTGTTCCAGTAATAGCAGAAATGCGCGAACCAGCTTATGAATATGCCGACAAGGATGATTCCCAACGTGCGTGTTATAATTTTTTTCAGCACTGTTGCCGTTGGCTTGAAGTCGTACCGTTGCAGTGAAAGGAATGTGGTTATTCCCATTATGAACATGAAGAACGGAAACACAAGGTCGGTTGGCGTCAGGCCGCACCACGAAGCGTGCCTGAGCGGCGCGTAGATGGTGCTCCAGCTACCGGGGTTGTTTACCATAATCATTCCTGCTATTGTAATGCCCCGCATTATGTCGAGTGCCTGAATCCTGTTTTTCTCTGTCATTTGAATCGTGTGTGTCGGTAAGCTGTTATGTTTTCTTTCAGGAATGTTCCCGCGTTTGTGCCGCATTTAGCGGTAGAGGTAGTATTTTTTCGACAGTTTCCGGAACGTTTCGGCGTCCTTGTACCAGTATGCCCTTACGTCTTCCCATTTGTTGCGTTTGCTGAAGAGCGTTCTTATTTTTGATGTGCCGGAAACTTTGTCGAACATGTCGAACCGCTTCCTGTCGGCGTTGTCGAAAACCGCGTGATCGGGATAAAGCGAGGTCATTTCCTGCATGACAAGGAATTGCAAGTCGGTGAGCGGCGCTTTGTCGTAGTCGGTTATGTGCACTTGCACGCCTTCGATTTTTTCGCCTTTGTAAGCCGAGTAAAACGGACTTGCGTAAATTGGGCGGAAGATTATTCCTGGTATTTCAAGGGAATTGAGTCGTGCAGAAAGTTCATCGGCCTTTATCCACGGCGCGGCAAACATTTCAAAAGGAATAGTGTAGCCTACGCCTATCGACATGTAGCCCAGCTCGCCCAATATCCCGCTGGCGGGATAGTAATACGATGTCTCGGCATGGGGAATGTGGGGCGACGAGGGAATCCATTGCAGCCCAGTGTCGGAGTAGTTCATTTTTCTTTTCCAGCCGCGCATTTTTATTACCCTGAGCTTGCACTGCACACCGCCTGTGAGCATTCGTTCGCCGTTTAGCATTTGCGCCAGTTCGCCGCATGTCATTCCGTAGATATATGGTATTTTGTATTGGCTCACAAACGAAATGAATCCGTCCTCAACGTTGCAGCCTTCAATGCGTTTACCGCCCAGGGGGTTGGGACGGTCGAGCACGATGAACTCCTTTCCGTTCTCGGCGGCTGCTTCCATTGCAAGCCCCATGGTACTTATGTATGTGAACGAGCGGCAGCCGATGTCCTGTATGTCGTAAACAAGCACATCTATGTCTTTAAGCATGTCGGGTGTTGCCTTGCGTGTCTTTCCGTAGAGCGAATAAACGGGCAGACCCGTGGCTGCGTCTTTCACGTCGGTAACGCTCTGTCCCGCATGTGCGTCGCCGCGCACGCCGTGTTCCGGACCGTAAAGAGCAACAAGCTTCACGTTCTTTGCCTTGTGGAGTATGTCGATTGTGCTTACCAGATTGTTGTCCACGCCGGTGGGATTGGTAATCAGTCCTACGCGTTTGCCTTCAAGACATTTGAAATCTTGGTCTTTCAGTACTTCTATGCCTGTTTTAATCTTTACCTTTTGTGCCGAAACTGTTTGGTTCCCGATTGCAAGTAAGAGAGCGGAAACGATAGTTGCATAGATGTGTGTCTTTATTCTCATGTGCTGTTATTTTGTTTTCAGAAGAACTATCCTGCCGTCGCTCGAAGTCGCTATTACCTGCTTCTTGTCTATTGGATGTACGGTATTGACGAGCGAGTTGCCTATCTTGTGTTTCCAAATTACCTTTCCCGTCTTGCCTTCGAGGGCATAGATAAGGCCGTCTTTTGTTCCGCCGAACACAATGCCCTCTTTCTCTAAAGGCATTGACGGGGCGTGCTCATAACCGAAGGCTACGTTCGAGGCCCATACCTGTTCAGGGGTTGCAGACGCGGTGGAGTAGCACACAACACTGTCGTTCATGGTCTTTGCATACACACGTTCGCCGTCTTCCGAAAGGCCTATGCTCTCGCGTACCTTTGAAGCGTATGTGCGCCAAACGGTTTTGCCTGTGTTTATGTCGATTGCGGTAAGTGCCCTTTCGGGATCGGCTATGAATACTTTGCCGTGCGCAGCCACGGGCCACACTGAGGCAGGGGAGTAGTGCATTCCGCCCTTAGGGCTTTTCCACTGCCACATTTCCTTGCCGTCTTTCAGGCTTAGCGCGTAAAGAGTGTTGTCCCATGCTCCGAAGATGACTTTGTCACCGGTTACCAACGGACGGGCTACGATATATCCTTTGACGTTGTTGTATGTCCAGATTACTTTCCCCGTATTTATGTCGATTGCCCTGAAGCAGTTGTCGCTTGCTCCGATGTATGCCACACCGTTGCTTATTGTAACAGCTCCGAGCACCGCCTTTTCGGCTTTTACGCGCCATAGCTCTTTACCCGTCTTTGCGTCGAGTCCGTAAATGTTCCCGTCCGCGCTGCCGAACACTACTATGTCGTCGGCCGCTGCCGGGTCTCCGATGATTCGTTTGCCGCTGGCAAAGCTCCAAAGGTGCTTTCCGTTTTTAATGTTGTATGCCGTTAGTTTTCCGAGGTCGTCGCCCACGAACACCATGTTGCCGTATGTGGCGGCTGAGCAGTATATGCCGGCTTCTCCTTGTATGTTCCATTTCTCCTTAACGTTGGAATATTGGTTGTTGACAGAGAAATCGGGATATTTGCCGGCCTTTCCGTCATGGTCGAAGTATTGTTTAGTCAGCGAGAACGCGGCCCATTGTCTTTTGTCTTCGCCAATGCGTTGTGTAAATACCTTTATAGAATCTTGGGTTACTTCGTATATGCCGTATCCCGGCTTGCCGTCCTTGTCGCGCAGGTTGGAGCGCATGAGTATTCCGGGAATGCCGTCGTAGCTCAGGTTTTTCTCGGCATGGTAGTGCCCGCCTATGAACAGGCGAATGTTATAAGGCCGCACGGCGTCGGTAACGTCGTACCAGTTGTCGATGTCGCCTTCGGTGATAGGGTAGTGGGTTACGAGTATTACAGGTTGTTGCTTACCGTATTTGTCCATTTCGCTTTCCAGCCAGTTTATGTCCTGCGGCACCACATGCCCGTAAGCCATACGCATGAGCGGGCCGGTGTTGAAGCCGAGGAACAGAATCCCGTTGTGCTCGAACTTGAAGCGTTCGCTGCCGAAAATGTCGCCGAAAGCCGTGCAGCCGCTGTCGCTCCAGGTAGTTTCGTGGTTACCTAATATAATATAGTATTTGTATCTCAAAAGGTCGAGGTTCCTTTTTACTTCCAAAAGGGTCTCCCGGTCGCCTTCGTCGGCTATGTCGCCCGTAACGAGTACGAAGTCCAGCCCGTCGGTAGCGTTTATTTGCGCTATGGTCTCAAGCAGGTCGATGGTAGGTTTCGGGTCGTTCGCCTTCAGGTGTATGTCGGTAATTTGCGCAAATTTGAACGGACGTATTTGTGCGCTCGCAAGCAGGAAAGTAAACAGAAATAGTAAAGTTAGTTTGCTTCTTTTTGTAGCCATACGAATAAAATTAGTTGCCCGGTTCTTGCCGGTAAGTTAAAATGCGTGTAAAAGTACGCATTTTTATGCGATTCGTTTATTGCAATCGCAAAAATCTTTAAAACGACACCGGTTTGTAACAAAATATAAACTTTTCAATCCTCTGAACCTGCAAAACTGTCCATTGTAGAGGGCAATAGTAAAGCGGTCGCGGTTGTTTGGGGCTGCCGGATGTGACACCGCATCATGCTTGATAAATATTCATTTCTGAAAGTGCCGGAAACATCCCTTTGGAACCCGCATGGGACGGGGGCAAAAATATGTGCCTTGTATTTTGAAATATGTCAGACATATTTTAAAATAGGTCAGACATAATTTTTATTTGCTCAGAACGCCCGTTTGTCGTATGGTGAATAAATAGTGGTTTTTGTGAATAATGAGTGAATATAATGCGAATCTTAAAAACGTAAATAAAGTTAAATTTAACTCGTTATAATGCGGATTATTTGTTCGTTTAAAAATATTATGACAACTTTAAAGCGACTATAAATGTATACCGTGAAAATATAATCCAAGCGTGGATACAAGGTATATTTTATTGAGAACAAGAACATAAAGTAATTCTAAAACCCTATGCACATGAAAAAGATTACATTTATCTTGATGGTCTTTGCATTTGCCTGGAACGTGCCGGTTAAGGCCGACGTCTTTCCCGAAGCAAGCAAGGACGGTAAAGTAAAATGGTACTTCTTGCAGTCCATCAGGCCGGAAGAAACAGAATGGCTCTACTGGACGGCAGTGGAAGACAACGAAGTGTGGGGTATGCCGGAAGCCGATTACTCCGACTACGAGAGCTTGGCTAAACAGCTATGGAGTTTCGTTACAGAGGACGGCGAGTGGTATACCATTTACAATCGATACGACGGGCGTAAGCTCGGTGTTGGAATGGGCTCTCAGGGCGAATGTATCATGCTAATGGACGAGATGCAGGCCAAATTTAAAATACGCGCTCTGGAAGACGGCATTGCCCTCGAATCCAGCATTCCGGCACCCGGAGGGGGCGAGATATTCAGATGGCCGAGCCTAGCAGGTTCAGGAAGCAGTCACTCTATTTGGCTCGTGCGCGAATCAAATGCCGACAGGTCGGAATCAAAAATAATTTTGACCGAATATACCGACGCTTATGTACCGCAAAACAACGAGACGGTGACGTGGTATAACATTACGACGGCAGAAGACGGTGCTGGTGGCGAAATCATTACTGATAACACCTCGGTTGTCGACGCGCAATACAAGTTTACTGTTGAGAAAAAAGACCCTTCCGACCAGAACGCACAATGGCGCTTAGTTGAGACCGAACCTGGCAACGTAAGCATAGTAAACCGCGCCACGGGCAACAGCATTTCCACTACATTAACCGCACAAGACCGTTACACCGTGCCTACGGCAGATGACAAGAGCGTTGTGGCAACATGCTGGAATCTGCTGCCCGTAAGCGAAACCCAGTATGCGATTGCGTCGGTGGGAAGTGATAACATACAGAGAATGCTCAATGCGCAGGTGCTCGGCAACGACCCCAACGCATTCCCCGAAGATTTGCTTTCAGGAACAAGCTACGCCTGGACATTCTCGCAGGCCGACACCGAAGTTGGGATTGAAAACACAGTTACGCAACAAGACGGCAACGTCCGCGTAGAGAACGGCCGCATTATCGCACCCGAGGGCGCAAAAGTGAATGTATTCACTCCCGAAGGCGTTGAAATGCCTGCCGATTCGAAACTCATGCCCGGCATATACATCGTGACGGTAAACGGAAAGGCTACTAAAATATTGGTTCACTGATAAAACTTTAGGATTATGAAGAAACTGAAACATATCGGCTTGCTGCTCGTAGCTCTGTTCTTCGTCTCAGTTACAGTACAGGCGCAGACCAAGATACTTACAAGTACGGGCAAGCCCGGACAGACACAGCTTGAAGTAAAATTCGATGACAAATACATGAACTTCGGCACAGCCGGCGGCTCGCAGGAAATATCCTTCAAGACAAACACCACTGTTACGGCAACTTCCTCCGCCGCATGGTGCAAAGCCACTATAGCCGACGGAAAGGTTAACGTTACCGCCGAAGCAAGCAACGAAGAAAACACTCGCGAGGCAGAGCTTACAATAAGCGCGCTCGACGGCCTGCAACAGGTTATCGCCGTGCGCCAGCTCGGAACAAAACCGGCGTTTTTTATAAATGAAGAGACCGTGAACGTGGCCGGAATAAACAGCCGCGTGCTGCTTGACATCACGTCCAACTCCGAACTCTCGTTTGCGCTTCCCGACTGGATTACTCCCGTCGACGCGGCAACGGCACAAGGAACAAAGACGTACATCTTCCTTGCCGGAGAACTTGAGAACAACCAGACCCGTTCGGGCGACATCACCGTGTCGCTTGCGGCCGACGCAAGCCAAGCGGCAAAAGTAAGCGTAACACAGACCTTCGAAGGATTTCCGAAGTTCTATGTCATAAGTGATACGCATTTCGGTTCCGGTGACGCTGTTGGGCGTGTAACTAACGCACTCAATAATCTATACTCGTTTGAGTCGGACATCGACGCCATAATAGTTAACGGCGACCTTACCGACGGCGGACAGCCGGCGCAGTACGAAGAGTTCCGCTCCGTGCTCGAGGACGAGTCTATACTGCCGTCCTACGTGGCACGCTACTACGTTATGGGTAACCATGAATGGTTTGTAGGCGCAAACGCCTTGGAAAACTACAACTCCCTCGGTCACGACCACAGCAAATATTTCGACATCAAGGGATACCCGTTCATATATGTAGGTCTCTCTGGAAGCAACGAGGGAGACTATAGTGAAGACGACTTGGAATTCCTGCGTGAGAGCCTTGCCGACGCGGCAGTAAGGTATGCAGGACGTCCGATTTTCGTATTTACGCATGTTCCTGTTTACGGCACGACGCACGGGTCTTCTGACGAAGAAGGCGGTTGGGGAAACCGAGATTTGTATGACATATTCAAGGACTATCCGCAGATAATCCACTTCTGCGGCCACACCCACTTCTCGCTCCGCGACCCGAAAGCCTTGTGGCAGGGTGCATTCACCAGCATAGATGACGGCGGTACGCTGAATTGCTGGATAAATCCGGGAATGGACATAGATGGTGAAACTCCCGAAGGTTATACAGAGGTGCAGGAAGGTGTGATTGTTTCGGTGGAGGACCTTACTAATGTAAACGTTCGTCGTATCGATACACATCGTGGTGAGGAAATAGAGCCTTCGTGGAACTTCGGTGCTCCCTACGACGGCACCAACATGCCCTACGCTTCTTACACCGGCGGCGAAGCTCCTTATTTCCCCGACGCGCAAGTAACGACAGAGGAGGGCCAGTCGGACGAGCGCACAATTACTTTCACGCAAGCCGTTGACGATGACGTTGTGCTTTACTATAAAGTCTCCGTCAAGAACTCCGCAGGCGAGGAAGTGGCAACCGGCAACAGAAGTTCTATCTTCTACCTTGGAAGCGAAATGCCCGAAACGCGCAGTATCACCTTGAACGGCCTGCCGCAAGGCGAAGAACTCTATGCCGAGGTAATAGCTTACGACCCATACGGCAACGCCTCCGAGCCTATTACGAGCGAAAAGTTCACCGTGGGCAGCTACACTCCTGCTCCGGGTACGGTTGCTCCCAAACCCGACCTGCTCGACCTTGTAATAAATGACATGGGAGAACCTTCGGACGCAACGGGAACGTTCGTGATAGAAAAGGGCCAGACAGAGCCGCTGCCTTATTTCGACAATACTTACCAAAGTAACGCAGCGCAGTTCCAAGGGAACAATAACCAGTTCTACAAGGCTGATTATACTAATACCCAGAAGGTTTCGGACGCTATGCTTAACGAAATTACATACGAGGTGCTTTTCCGTTGCAATTCAATAAACAGCGGATGGTTCTGCCCGCTCAGTACGCAGCAGGACGGCGGTCAGGGCATAGAGCTCGACAACGGCAGGATTGCATTCTATCTTGGAGTGCAGAAAGGCGAAAGCAAAGAGTACAAGGTAGCCAATACAAATGTCTATGCAAGCCTTGGTACATTCTATCACGTTGTTGCAACGTACAGCAAAGCCGAAGGCATTGCACGCATTTATGTTGACGGATTCCCCGCAGGCGAGGTGACAGTGGACGGCGAACCTACATTACCGGCCGAAGGCTCTACATGGGTAGCAATAGGCGGTGACGCAAGCAAAGGCGGCGACCTGACATGCGACGGTGCGTTCGACGGACAGATTATTGCAGCCCGTATGTACTCCCGCGCCGTAACGCGCGACGAGGTTTACTGCATGTACCGCACATACCAGGATGTGGCCGAGAGTGTTCCCGGCGAAGATGACACTCCCGTCGAGGTAGCTCCCGTAGCCGACCTTATGGACATCGTGTTCGGCGAGAACGGCGCAGTCAAGGATGTTTCTCCCGTTGCAACAGAGGTGCGCACAGGCAACACGGTGCCGCAGACGTATTTCAACGATACGTACCAGCGCTGGGTGGCTAAGTTCAGCGCAACCGACAACCAGGAATACTATGCCGTTCCTTACGGCACCAGCGGAACCATACACGACGCAATGAGCGGCAGCTTCTCGCTCGAAGTGCTTGCCGTTATCAACAACCCGGGCAGTAACCAGCCTTGTATCGTAAGTTCGCAGCAAACCGGCGGCTTCGGTATAGAACCTACGGATGATATAGAGGTGTGGGGTATGTTCTCCGGCCAGTACGCAACGGCATATACAGGCATTGAACCCGAACGGGATCGTTTCTATCACATTATCGGTGTTTACGACTACGACAAGAGCGAATTGCGCGTGTACGTTGACGGCCAGGCTGCCGGAAGCGTATCCGTAACCGGTCTTATGGATTATCCCCAAGGCAATGCACAGTACTTCTGCATTGGTGGCGACGCTTCGTATAACGGAGATTCTGCCGAATTCCAGCTTGAAGGCGAGGTGGCTCTCGTGAGGATGTACAGCCACGCTCTTACACTTGGCGAGGCCAAGAAACTGTATAACGACATACAGGCAATATCGGCAGCCGAATAATCCGGTTACCGACGATAACGTTTCCCCGTGCAGGCAAACAAGCCCGCACGGGGAATTTTTTTTATTCATTACTTGTGTGGCTGATGAATATTTACAGGCATCCGCCGAGTTGTTTTGGATAAAAAATGAAAGGCAACGGATATTCCTTTCATGCAAATAATTATAAGCCCACGGGATGTTGAAAAAAATATGTCTGAGATATTTTAAAATATGTCAGACATATTTCGAAATAGGTCGGACATAATTTTTCTTTGCCCGGATTGCGTTTGCTGAAACTCTCTAAAACGTGCCTGTAAGTAGCGGATATTTATTCATTGCCGGCAGTGGGAGATATAAAAAACTCACCGGCGGTTTTTCATTACAAAGTCGCCGGTGAATCCGGGATATGTTTATACGGTAACGGGTGTGCCCGTATTCAGTTTGCTTTATTTTCCGCCTTTTTGTTCACGCAGCAGGTCGCGAATTTCGGTAAGGAGAACTTCCTCTTTCGACGGTGCGGGTGCAGCCTTTGGCTTTTCCTCCTCTTTGTTAGAGCGAGAGAGCGCCGCCATGCCCTTAACGAGCAAGAACACGCAGAAAGCTACTATGATGAACACTATTGTAGCCTGTATGAAGTTGCCGTAGTTGATAGTAACCTGCACGTCAGGATTCAGCGGGTTCTGGGGCAGTTTGATTTTCAGGTCGGTAAAGTCTACGCCGCCTATCAGCCAACCGAGTGGGGGCATGATTATGTCGTCTACTATCGACGATACTATTTTGCCGAACGCGCTGCCTATGATAACACCTACAGCCAGTTGCACAGCGTTACCTTTAATGGCGAACTCTTTAAAATCCTTAATAAATTTGGTCTTTGTCATTTTTATTGTATTATTAGTTGTGTAAAAGTAAAAACAATTTCGTAATTTTGCGCCGGAAAAAGAACTTAAACTTAATAATCAACCTAATAAAACAGTAAAACAAATGATTAAAGTAGGTATTAATGGTTTCGGCCGTATCGGCCGTTTCGTATTTCGCGCAATCCAGGAGCGCGATGACGTGCAGGTTGTAGGTATCAACGACCTCCTCGATGTAGATTACATGGCTTACATGCTGAAGTATGACACAATGCACGGACGCTTCAACGGTACCGTTGAGATAGAGGACGGCCAGCTCGTGGTAAACGGCAAAAAGATCCGTATCACCGCTGAAATGGATCCCGCAAACCTGAAATGGGACGAAATCGGTGCAGAATACGTAGTTGAGTCAACCGGTTTGTTCCTCGCTATGGACAAGGCTGAGAAACACCTCCAGGCAGGCGCTAAATATGTAGTTCTTTCCGCACCTTCCAAGAAAGGCGAAGACGGCCGCCAGGCTCCTATGTTCGTATGCGGCGTAAATACCGATACATACGCAGGCCAGACAATCGTTTCGAACGCTTCTTGCACAACCAACTGCTTGGCTCCTATCGCTAAGGTTCTTAACGACAAGTTCGGTATCGAAACAGGTCTTATGACAACCGTTCACTCTACAACCGCAACCCAGAAGACCGTTGACGGTCCTTCGCGCAAAGACTGGCGCGGCGGCCGTGCAGCTGCAGGCAACATCATTCCTTCTTCTACTGGTGCTGCTAAGGCTGTAGGCAAGGTTATCCCCGAACTCGATGGCAAACTCACCGGTATCTCAATGCGTGTTCCGACCCTCGACGTATCGGTTGTTGACCTCACCGTTAACCTCAAGAAGCCGGCTACCAAAGAAGCTATCTGCGCTGCAATGAAAGAGGCTTCCGAGGGCGAACTGAAAGGTATTCTCGGCTACACTGAAGACGCAGTTGTTTCAAGCGACTTCCTCGGCTGCAAGCTCACCTCTATCTTCGACGCTAATGCAGGTGTTTACCTCACCGACAACTTCGTTAAGGTTGTTTCTTGGTATGACAACGAAATCGGTTACTCCAACAAACTCGTTGACCTTATCGAGCACATGGCAAAATATAACAACAAGTAATCAATCTTACAGTTGTTGAAACCCAAATGCCCGCTGCGATTTCGCAGCGGGCATTTTATTTTTGCCTTAAAAACTACCGGCAGATTTGAATATGCATATAAACTATAGCGAGCAGCAGGCTTTTCAAGACCAAGCAGATATGATATATAGGTTGTTTCTGTTATGTATTTGTCAATTTTGAATATCTTTTGGTGTACTTTAGGTTTTGCTTGTTTTTACCCTTGATAAGTATCCGGGCAATTTGCCGTCGGTGATTTACGTAAAACAGACATCCGCAGCAGCGGAAACCGGGCACGGAAAACAGACAAAAAGAGCAGCACGAAATCATATCTCATTTTCAGATGGTTACAACTACCTCGGAGAAAAGAAAAAATACAAGGCACATATTTTAAAATTAGTGCCTTGTATTTTGAAATATGTCCGACCTATTTTTGGCCACGTCCCAAAGCAGTGCAAAATTTTACATCGTTTTTATGCCAAAAGCGGAGACGAAAATCCCGACTTTTAAAACTCGAAGCTTAAACGATAAAACTGCTGTCCGTCCAAAGTGAAATCCGTGTGGTTTCAAGCGCAAAACATAGAATTATTACGCATAGGTGTGCTTTTATTATGTTTGTTGACAAGATTAAAACGAAGCAGTTGTATGATTTGTAAATTACTGATAACAGAATGAGTTAATGAATAATAAAATATAAAAAATATTGAGTTGTGTGTTTTTGATAATATACGGTTTTTATTATATTTCGGACAAAATAAACAGGTATTAAGACAGGTACGACAAGCTACGTTACCCATAATCCCGGGCGACGGCGCATACCGTTATACAGGCATAAGTTATGTTGTGGAAACCAACGCCTTTGCCGTTGTCTTGAGCTGGGATATGTAATGTGGCGTCCCGGTTTGACAAGTCTCTGATGTTTTTATAAATGGTAGAATGCGAAAAATAATTTTAAAATTTGATTGTCATGAAACGGATATTTATTTTTCTTCTTGCAATGGTAAGTGTTATTCCACTTCGTTCGCATACAACAGGTGCTTCTGCATTAGTTGAAGTAGATCCGTCGTATTTGCTGCCACCTCATGATTGGGATAATTTGGGATATGATAATTTTTATGTTACATACATGATGTATTTCTTTACCGATGTATTTGAGGATTACACATACGATGATTATGAAAAGAAATGGGAAAATGACGATTATGTATTTTTGAAAACATGCGAATACAGTAGTTCTCAATTTTTCGGTGATTTTAACGGCAGATATCCTTACAATCGTTTTTACGATGGATATGCTTCGGGGGTATGTATTGCAAACACTTTGAGAGGCATGAAGTCAAAAGAAATATCGGATAATTTGATTCTGCCTTCCATTCCGGATATAAACTTGTTCTTTGTGGATTTGGCTTTTGTTACCGCTGAGACTGAACATTTGAATAGCATTACTATTCCCAACATGATACGCGGCATTTATAACTCGTCGGGAAAGGTATTGTATGTTGACACACTATATGTGGAAGGAGATTATGAATGTATGTTCAACAACGTAGAGCGTCCGGATAATGGAACGACAAATTTTACGTCGCAACGTATTTCTCCTGCGTTAATACCGGCTGTCGTAGTTTGTGACGGTCAACCTGTGCGGCATTTTACAACTCGTAGGCAAGGCTGTGGCTTGGATAGCGAAGGGTCTTATCTAAATAATTTGAATGCCTTTCAGTGGGGAGACAATTTTGAATCGTTTGAATGTGCCGATTGGTCGAATCCGTATCGCGGTATAAATAAAGGTGCTTTTAAGAACAATAAAACTTTAAAGCGTTTCAAAACCGCGCTTGCTTCCAATTATCACGTACAAGTTGAATCAGAAGCATTTTACGGGTGTGAAAACCTTGAGGTGTGTGATTTGGAACACATGGATTTGCCGGATGTTACAACACGCACATATAAACATATAGATTTTGGCGATTCCGTATTTGCATATTGTACAAAGCTTGATACTTTCCGATATAAAGGTGCAACGGATTATTACAAAATGGATCTAGTGGGTAACGCAATGTTTTACGGATGTAAGAATCTAAGGTATTTCCACAATTGGAATGATATAAAAGAAATTGGGGCGAGCGCTTTCTCAGGTTGCGAAAACCTGTCACTGAAGGCCGATACGCTTCTAATATTTCATAAAGTGGGGGATTCTGCCTTCTTGAATTGTAATAAGTTTGCCGGTAATGTATCGGTGGAACCTGAACCATATCCGTATGATGATGGGGATGGGGGTAGTATCGGTGATTCTGCTTTCAAAGGAAGTGGTATAAAGTCTGCGAGGATTATGGATATAAAAGTAGAATCAAACGCTTTCGATGATTGTTATAATCTGAACCATGTTACTATAGTGTCACAGATTATGAATAGATACAACCGAGGTGGATATATACCTGATTTCCATAATTGCCCGAACCTTAAAACGATATATGTAGTACCGTATGAAGAGCATGATGCTAGTATAATAAGATTGTCATCCCCGCGTGTTTTAGAAGTCATAAATAGTTTGGATACCTTATACATGATTGGTGCAAGACCCGATATAGTTGAGGAAGATTACCCCAAATATAATTTCCCGAATACGGTGCTTTGTGTAGATAAAGGCATGAAGAGTGTGTATTTGGAAAACCCTAATGTTCCTACGTTTAAAGCAATAGTTGAGCTTGGTGGTGATCCTGTTGGCATAGAAGATATAACAGTGGATGATGTTGCAGGAGAAGATGATGCGGACGCGCCTGTTTACGACCTTTCGGGGCAGAGGGTTCTGAAAACCATTTCCGGCAATGTGTACGTAAGCAAAGGCCGCAAGTTCATAGCCAAGTAACAAGAATTTTCCACCGGTTTGAAGGTAGGACGACGGCGTTTGTCTGTGTTGTTTTACACTTTCAGAAATGCAGGAAAAAATATGTCTGACATAATTCAAAATATGTCAGACATATTTTAAAATACAAGGCACGTATTTTTTCTTTGCTCCCGTGTGGGTTTTCATTCCTGTCAATGCGCGTTTACAACAGGGTATTTAAAATGCGCTTTTGTCTGTAAAAAACATGTGCAGCGCGGCAGGTGTGCCGCTTATGGTTGGGGTAGGGTTATGGTCTCCGTTCGTCGAAGTCGAACCATAAATCAGAACGGGAGTCGTCGTATTCGTTCGATTCCATTTCAGTGTCGTGCACGCTCGAGGGCGACATTGTGTCGAAAATCTGTTGCATGAAGCAGTCTTGCGGCAGCGGTGTGACTGATATTATTTCCGGTTTTTGGTATTTGCGTTTCATGTCTATATGATGTCTATTTTATTATCGTTTTGTTTCCGTTGATTATATATATGCCTTTTGGCAGGTTTTCTATGGCTTTGCTGTAGGTTGGTGCTTTGCGCAGCAGTATTCCGTCGGTTGAGAAAACGGTTGTTTCATTGTTTGTGCTGCTGTTCTGTATGTTTTTTATGTTAACCCATCCGTTCTTCGTTGCAAGGTTCAGTTCTTTTGTAAGGGCGGGTGCGTTGTTGCGGTCTGCCGTTATATATGCGCGGAACGGTTTGAATGTGCAGCCTTCGCCAACTTGTACGAACTTCCCGCCCGAAAATCCGTAAACTATCATTTCGTTGTTCGTGGAAATATCGGTGCGTGTTTCGTATGTGCCGTATAATTTGCAGATTCTGGCGGCTTCTTCCTTTTCGGCGTTGCTGGCGTTGTCGGACACGCTTTTCCATATAATGCGTGGGGTGGAGGCTTCTATTCTGGCGTTGACGTTTTTCATGTCGAGAAACGGCTGTTTGTCGAGTACGGAAATAACGCACGGCGTATTGGCCGGTATGATGTCGGCGTCGTCGAATATTATCTGATTGTCCTCCTGTTTCAGTTCAACAAACTTCAGGAGTTTTGCTATTTGCGGATTGTCTTTGTCTATGGCGAAAGGCAGGCAGACGGTAGAGAAATAGTCTTCGCCGGTGTTGGCAAATTCCCTGTCGTAGGAAACGTTCGTTGCCGTGAAACTGTATATGGCGTCGAACGGGTAACCGTCCTTTATCACGAGGTTCTCGCAAACGTATGTATTGACATCTTTTTTTGTGCCGGAGCAACGTGCGACGTTTACTGTGTTTGTGACGTTATGGTTAGGGTCATATATAATGCAGTTCGGATTGGCCGGTTGAAGTTCGAACGGCTCTTCAACGCTTTCTATTGACCATAGGTCTATGGATGTGAGGTTCTTGTTCTCCTTGACGACTTGCTGGAGTATTTGTATCTGTTCTTTGGAATACGGCTCTGTGGCGAGCAATATGCGCGACGCGGTTTTAAGTTTTTCGATGTCGGTAGTTACGGAGTAGACTACAAGATCGTCGAAATAGAACCTGTAGTTATATTTGCTGTCGTCTCCTTTAATTATTAATGTCCTATCGCTCTTTGTGTCGAAAAATGCTTTCCGTACACACGAAAACTCCTCCGTGTTTAGCTGGGCAGTCGATTCTATCAGATTGTCGAATATTATTGTGGCCTTGTCCCTGTCTTTATTGAGAAACGACCCTGCACGCATGGTAACAAACCCTTCCGTCTTAGGCATGTCGGTCAAGGTTATTTTTCCTTCATACGATGTTGTGCCTACACAAATGCATGTATTTGCTTCAGTGCAGCTGGAAAGCGTCATGTTTTCCCATGTGCTCCTTGCGGTATTCATGTTTTTGCTCGCCCAGTTGCCGTCATTTCCGCCGGAGCCTAATGCCCAATCGAATCTTTCGACATAAACGGGTATGGCCGCGGGAAGCACTACATCACCGCCGGCTGCATTGATGTTGGTGCCGATGAACAGTGCGGTAATTATGGCTGTTAGATGTTTGTTCATTGTTTTATAATTATATGTATCTATTCGCTTTTCTGTAACAATAGTGCCATAATTTGAAGAATGGGGACGATAGCACTTCGCCTGGATATGATTTTACGTAATGTGTGTTGCGGCTCATGTGGCGGCAGAAAGTGGCAAGCGAGTATGTAATACGCGCTTCGTTCCTGGGGTCGTATTTGCCGAAGTTGCCTCCTTGCAGTATGCAGTTGAGGAGTTGTTTGCCTTCATCTGCATTGGGTTCTGTTAGAAGGAGGTTATTTTCCAAACCAAGGCATTCCTTCAGTATGTACATCGTAGCGGCCGTAAACTTCATAAGGCCAAGTTCGCGTAGCGTTTGTATGTTGTTTTCTTTCTCTTTTTGTGTGAACCCTTGTTTGAGTAAGAAATAGTAGTCAACAAACTGTCTGAGCCCGATTCCTTCATACAAATAATGATTGAACAGATGAACAAGGAGGTATATTCTGTTGAAATCGTTGGTAGGCGTGCATACATTTTCGCCGCCGGTACTTAAAACAACGTAATTCCTGAATTGCAGGCTTTTGTTGCTCCTGAAGTATTCCTGAAGCCGGGCATTATTGAAATAGTTGTTGAACACGGCGGGCGTGAAATGGAATTCAGCTTCTATGTCCTTTGATATTAGAACGTCTATGTCGCGATACTTTATGTCCGGATTAGGGAACCGCTCGGTTATATACGCAATGAAATCATGCCTGTTGCAGTCCACCCACAAATCGATGTCTCCTGGAATCCTCTTGTACGGGTCCGGGTAATATGAAGTAACGCCTTGTCCTTTTAACAGGCATGAGGCGAAACCGTCTTTTGCAAGCCTGTTTTGTATTTCGGCCGAAGCCCGGTTCATGACAATGTTACGCTTGCGTACACACTCGTTGGCAACCAGCCATTGCAGCAAAACCTGCCGTGGGGGTAGGGCCTCTTGGTCAAGACGCTCTATTCCAGCAGATAATAGTGCTGTCATGTTTTGCTTTTTTGACATCTCGAATATTTGTGCCCATTCATCAGTTGTTAGTTTCTCAGAAGGAATTGGCTGTCTTGTATCGAGAGAAGCCTTAAGCAATGACAGGAAATAACCGGTTACTTTGGAGTGTGCCATGTTGTTATGCCTTTAATTTGCAATTATGGCTATTGTTTGGATTATATTTTAATTTGCTTCTTTTACTTTTACGGTTTTTTCTTTTGTTGTTTTCTTGGTCGGCTTTTTGCTTTTTTCGCTTTCTCGCGTGAGCTTTGTTATTATGGCGCGCAACTTTACAATTTCCTTGTCTTTCATTTCAATTTCTTCTTCTTGATTCTTTATTGAAGTGAGCAAGGACGAAAGTTCTTCGTTGTCAATATCGGGATATAGATTGTTTACGCGCGTTATAAAATCGCCCAATATGTTCATGTAGTTTGTGAAAGCGTCGTATGGGGTTTCATATATTCCGCGGTAATCGTTTTGTGCGCTGGGTTTGGTGTTCATGAAACGGAAATTGTTTGTTGCCTGCAGATAATCCCAATCCTGCTTTATTTTGCGGTTGTCGCAAATCCTTACACGGTCGGCAATGCTGTAGAGCTTGTTGTATGCTTCGCGCTGCATTACGTTACCAAGCCAGTTGCTGGTGTCGCGTTCTTCGTCAACCCAAGAAATAGGATACGGTACGCTTAGGGCACCGGCGCTTTTCATTTTAGAGCAAATTTCGGAGGGCGTGGAGAATGTGATTCCTCTGTTTTTGGCCTCAGCCGGAAGTGCTTTTAAAAATTCGAGGATGTTGGAGGATAGAGGTTGGAATATTCCCAACGCACACAATTCCATGAATATGTTTATTATTTGTTCTTCTTGTGGAAGCTGCTCTATCCATTCCATGTATTTGTCGGCAAAAAGAGGATATTCGCTCCAAGAAGAATCGTTGAAACGCAAGCTAATGTCTTCAGACAGGTGGTAGTCGCGTAAAAGCAGTTTCAATTTGGGCGCATTGGCACAGTTGTAAACAAAATGCGGGCTTTTCCAACCTAATACGTGCTTTGCGCCTTCGGTAAGCATTCCCTTGAATCCCATACCGGCTACTAATTCGCCTATTTCGTCGGAATATATAAGGCATGAGTTCCTGAATATTTTCGGTGTTGCGCCAAACATGGAGTGTACCTTACGGCAAAGCCTCTTGACTTCATCGCAGAAACTTTCGTGGTTAGCTAATGACGACAGTCCGTGTGAATATGGCTCTGCCAATATTTCGCAACATCCGGTTGCGTATAGCTTTTGAAGTAAGTCGATAACCTGTGGAGCATGGTTTTCTAATTGTTCAATAGCACACCCCGACAGCGAAATGGCACACTTGAAGTAATGCTTGTTCTTTTCAGCCATATCAATCAACGCTTCGAGCGCAGGAACGTAGGATTTCTCAGCTGTTTCGCTTATGCTGCGTTCGTTTTCGTAATCGTCGTAGTAATAATGGTCTGTGCCGATGTCAAAGAACCTGTAGCGTTTGAGATGGATGTTTTGATGTATTTCGAAATATAAACAGATTGTTTTCATAATTGGTATTAATTTTTAGACATTAATAATTGTAGTATCGTGATATTGTCAGGTTGTAAAGTTCTTTTATTAGGTTTCCTACTTTTCCCCAAGTTATCTGGTCTACTTCTTTTTTGCCCTCGTCTTTGAGGTAGTTGTATAAAGAGTCGTTTGTACATATAGAATATATGGCGTCAGCCATGGCGTTTATATTCCAGTAGTCAATTTTAATGCAGTTTCGTAGAATTTCTGCACATCCGGATTGCTTGCTTATAATCGTAGGCACACCGCATTGCATTGCTTCTAATGGCGAAATGCCGAAAGGCTCCGATACTGAAGGCATAACATATACGTCACTGGCGCGGAACATTTCGTAAACCTGATTACCTTTCATAAAACCCGGGAAGTGGAAGCAGTCGGTAATTCCTCTTATGGCTGCAAGTTCTATCATGGAATGCATCATGTCCCCGTTTCCGGCCATGCAGAAACGTATGTGCCTTGTACGGCGTAGCACTTGTGCGGCAGCTTCGATGAAATACTCCGGACCTTTTTGCATTGTTATTCGTCCCAAGAATGTAACGACGCGTTCTTTGCGGTCTTTAAGCGGGCGTCGCTGGTCTATTATGGCTTGTTTTTCCGGAGCGAGTGGGTATACGGCATTGTGTACGGCAAAACATTTGGCCGGATCTTGGTGGTAATGGTTTATTACTGTTTGCCGTGTAAGTTCGCTAACACACATTATGCAATCAGCATGGTTCATGCCGTCTTTTTCAATGTTGTAAACGGTAGGGTTTACGTGTCCTCTGCTTCGGTCGAAATCGGTGGCGTGAACGTGTATTACAAGAGGTTTCCCTGATACTTGCTTGGCATGTATCCCGGCCGGGTAAGTGAGCCAGTCGTGTGCATGTATTATGTCGTAGTTCTGCTGACGAGCCACGACGCCTGCCACTATCGAGTAATTGTTTATTTCCTCCATGAGGTTGTCGGGGTATCTGCCTGAAAATTCAATGCAACCCAAATCGTCTGTATAGCGATAATTGAAATCGGCGTATATATGGTTGCGCAAATCGTAATACAAGTCGGCAGACATACGTCCTGCAAGCCTTTGTTCAAGATAATCCCGGTGAACGTCGCGCCATACAACAGGAACATTGTTCATTGGTATTATATTGAGGAAAGACCGGTCTTCATCTCCCCAAGGTTTAGGAAGACACAGGGTTATTTCCATGTCGTTTTGTGAAGCAAGACCTTTTATTATCCCATAGCTTGCTGTTCCCAAGCCACCTAATATATGAGGAGGAAATTCCCATCCGAACATTAGTACTTTCATATCTTTATTCCTCCTTTTTTATATAGTTTGTTCTGAATTGTATTTGTCAAGTAATCGTTCTGCCCGCAAGATTCCGCTTACGTTCATTGCAAAAGCCAGTGCGCCGCGACCGTGGAAAGGAGGGTCGCCGTCGAATATTTCGGGCAGCGTTCCTATGCAATGATAGAACAACTCTTCGTCAAAGCCTATCAACTGGCGTTCCATATACGACAAGCCGCTTCGCTTGTATACTTTAAGGTATGCTTCAAGGTAGAAGCCTGTAAGCCATGGCCAGGCCGTACCTTGGTGGTAGCTTTGGTCTCGTTGTTGTGGCGGCCCTGCAAATATAGGATTATAGCCGCCGCTTTTGGGGCTAAGTGAACGTATCCCTTTGGGGGTTACAAGTTCTCTTGTGCATATATCGAGCACAGATTTCTTTTCGCTCTGTTCAAGCGGAGAATAGTCGAGCGATATTGCAAACAACTGGTTGGGTCTTACGCTCCAGTCGGTCATAGTGCCGTCCACGTAGTCGAACAAATAGCCGTAATCATTCAAGAATGTTTCTTTGAATGATTCTTTTATTTTGTTTGCCACTATTTTGTATTCGTAAGTAGAGGCTTTCTCTTCTTCGTTGCCAAATTCTTCAAACAAACTTGAACAGAACATAAGGGCGTTATACCATAAGGCATTGAATTCAACTATATATCCCGAACGGGGTACAACGGGCCGGCCGTTTACGTTTGAGTTCATCCACGTAATCGCTTTTTCGTGCCCGTCTGAGAATACCAGGCCGTTTTCGTGCACGAACAGGTTGGGATGTTTGCCTTTCAGGATGAAGTTCATTATATTCAGAAGCACCTTGTGGTATTTGTCGTAGCACTCTTTCTTCGAAACAATTTTAGCGTATTGTTGTATGCACCAAACAGCCCAAAGAAGGATGTCCGGGTGCTCCATCTCGTATATTTTTACGCTTATCGGACGCTTTGACGTAAAATCGTCTATCGCTTTTATGGCTGTCTCCATATAAGTTTCGAACAGCTTTGTCTCTCCAATATATAATGTCAGGCCGGGGAGTGCGATAAACATGTCGCGTGCTCGGCATTTGAACCATGGCCAACCGGCTATCAGATAATTCTCGCCTCCGTCTTGAATGCGGAACTGGTGTGCCGCGCGTACAAGGCACTGGTAGAAATTTTCCTTTACTTCAAGCGAGTCGGCTTCCTTTTCAACCAAACGTTTAAGCGACGATGACTTTATTTCGTTTAAACCGGCCGAGAAAATAATCTGTTCTCCTTTGCGGATTTCGGTCTCAAAATATCCCGGCACAAGTAAGTCCTCGTTCGAGTCGTATCCGCGTTCGCGCTCGCGCGGATAGTCTAAGCCGCGATACCAATTTGGGTCGTAAACGAATTCGCTCTTTTTGTTTATCTGCATATACAGGTCAGGGTAGCCTTTGTATAGGCACATCCTTATGCCGTTGTCTACCTCGGTATAGCTCTTGTCGGCAGCCCAGTTTTCGTGCGTGAACTGGTGTGCGCTGCGGAATGCAAGGAAAGGCCGCAACCTGAGGGTGGTTTTTGAGTGTGCGTCTAATAAGGTGTAACGTATAAGAAGCCGTGGCTCGCCTATCTGGAAAAGTATTTCCTTTTGGAGCAACACTCCACCTACGCGGTAAGTTGTTGTCGGCACTTTATCCCATTCAAAATGTATTATGTATTTGTGCCCTTTGGGGCTGAAACTGCCGTCCTGGTATTTGTGGAGGCCTAAGTTGAATTCCGCACCGTGCTGTATTACCGTTTCGTCAAGCGAGGAAAGCAGCACATGATTCTTGTCGTCCATATACGTAATGGGAACCACAAGCAGCCCATGGTACTTGCGTATGTTGCAACCCACTAGCGTAGTAGAGGCGTATGCTCCGCTTTTGTTTGTCAGTAAAATCTCTTTGTAGAGACTTTCCTGCAAATTGGTCATTTTTGTCTTATCGAATTTCAAGTAACTCATATCTCTATTAATTGTTTGTTCAAATGTACGCTTTTTTTAATAAATCACCCGCTATGGAAGCTAATATTTCTTAAATATTGTGTGAAAACAAGAAAATGTGCTAATCTTTCCCGTCTTTCCACCATTCTGCAATTATATGAGATTTGTTTTCTGTGCTCTGGGCGGCATCGAGCCAGTGTAGCTTTATGCCGCGCCTTTCCATTCCGCGAAACCATGTCATTTGCCGTTTTGCAAACTGGCGTATGGCGATGTTCAGCTGGTTGAACATATCGTCATATGTTAGTTTGCCCATAACATAGAGAGTGATGTATTTGTATTCCAGTCCATAATACATTAGTTCCTCTGCAGTAAGCGCTCTTTTCCCGTCGCTTCTCTCGCCATTAAGGCCGAGCAAGTCGCGTATCTCGTCTACCATGCCGGCCTCTAAGCGTTCGCCCAAACGCTTTTCTATTTTATTCCAACGCGCTTCGCGGTCCAGCGACAGGCAGACATTCATGCTGCTTATATTTGGAAATTCATCCGGCGAAACGGGCGTCTTTTGGTAAAAGTCTTCTATTTCTATAGCACGTATGGCTCTTTTGGGCGTGTCGGTATCCGTTGTGTTATGCAGCTTTTTGCCGTAGCCCTTTAGTATTTCGGTTAGTTCCTCGAGGCTCTTGCCTTGCAGGCTGTCGCGCAAAGGCTTGTTCTCCGGCACAGGAATCATGCGGTAACCTTTTAGAATGCATTCCACGTACATGCCCGAACCGCCGCAAAGTATGGGCAACTTGCCGCGCGATTTTATGTCGTTGTACGCTTTAAGGAAGTCCTTCTGGTAATCATATATATTATATCTTTCGCCCGCGTCTGCAATATCTATAAGGTGGTATTTAACAGTTTCTCCTCCTTTTGAATAGTCATCAAGGTCTTTCCCCGTGCCCAGTGTCATACCGCGGTAAATCTGGCGGCTGTCTCCGCTTATGATTTCCCCGTCGAGCATTCTGGCTACGGCAACAGCAAGCTCCGTCTTTCCCGAAGCCGTAGGACCTATTATAGTAAGCATGTCGTAGTGCCCTTCAGTTAAAGGCTTGTTATTCATGTCGTATTCTGTTGAGTGGTTAATGAAGGTATATAATACGCATTATATGCAAATATAGTGAAAGGTGAGTGCAGAGACAAACGAAAACGAATGTTTTCAAGTTTGGCTATGCCGAACCGAATCCTATATTATCCAAATATAGTGAAAGGTGAGTGCAGAGACAAACGAAAACTGATGTTTTATGGGTTGTTATAAGTTTGCCGGCGCGTGCGCCCTTTGCGGTTCGGCCGCAGCCGACCGAACCGAATCCTATATTATTCAAATATGATAAAAATAATCAAGATGCCGGCCTGTAGTTTTGATTATTTTCCGACAAGAATTAATAGTTAAAAGCCGGTTGTGTTTTTGTGGTTTTTGAGTGTTGCGTGTGATGGTAGTGTTAAAGGGCGTTTCGGCGCATGTGGGAGCAAATGAAAAATACAAGGGAGGAATTTTAAAATATGTGCCTTGTATTTTAAAATATGTCCGACCTTTTTTTCGGGGGGTCTTTCGGGGGAGTGTTAAATGCGGACAAACGCGTCGCGTCCGCGTGTCTTTTGATGTCCGTGCCGGTTTGCTTTGTGTTTTTTTCGTGTAGTTTTTTGTTTTGCGCCGGCCTGGGTGTGTTTTTTTCGTGTTTTTCCCGTAATTTTTTTGCGTGCGTTTATGTTTTTGTTTTCCAGGGTTGTGCGGTGCGCGAGGCAGGTGTTTTGTGTGTCGGTGGTATAAAAAAGTTTGAAAAAAGTCATGGAAAAGTTTGGCTGTTTGGTTTGTCGGTTGTACTTTTGCACTCGCTTTCGGGAACGAAACGCCGCCGCAAGGCGGAGCCCGGGGGCGGGAGTTCAATGATAGGATTACATAAACGATAAGTCAAGGGGAACAAAGACATGCATTCCCGTTGCTTTATGTAACGGGCATATGCGTTGTTCCAACCGTCGTTCCTTTATATATGGAACAGAATATATCTTGATAGATACGCCAGGAACAGAGAAAAAGAAAAGAAATATATTTTACAATGAAGAGTTTGATCCTGGCTCAGGATGAACGCTAGCTACAGGCTTAACACATGCAAGTCGAGGGGCAGCGCGGCGGAAGCTTGCTTCCGCTGGCGGCGACCGGCGCACGGGTGCGTAACGCGTATCCAACTTGCCCTTGTCCCGGGGATAGCCTCGCGAAAGCGAGAATAATACCCGGTGTAGCCACGGTTCCGCATGGAATTGTGGCGATAGGTCCGCCGGACAAGGATAGGGATGCGTCCCATTAGGCAGTAGGCGGGGTAACGGCCCACCTAACCGACGATGGGTAGGGGTTCTGAGAGGAAGGTCCCCCACATTGGAACTGAGACACGGTCCAAACTCCTACGGGAGGCAGCAGTGAGGAATATTGGTCAATGGGCGAGAGCCTGAACCAGCCAAGTAGCGTG
>OEFA01000022.1_pt1 | contig 57711 bp, 48 predicted proteins | sample 1495601 | NCBI WGS metagenome assembly OEFA01 (sample SAMN02324081, study PRJEB22366) | human gut metagenome | biome: human | place: Canada: Ontario | collected 2010-10
TCTGAGGTAATTTAAAATATGTCTGAGGTAATTTAAAATATGTCTGAGGTAATTTGAAATATGTCTGAGGTAATTTGAAATATGTCTGAGGTAATTTGAAATATGTCTGAGGTAATTTGAAATATGTCTGAGGTAATTTAAAATATGTCAGAGATAATTTTGAAATACACTATGTACTATACTGAAAGATTTCAAAAATGTTTATTTATAGTATGCACTGACAAGCTCTTCTGCTTTGGCACGTGCTTCCTTGTCTATGTCTATTAAATCATCTATTGTATTTACAGGCTTGAATGGTATTATGTTTATTGTTTGGGTTATTATTTTGCTTATGTCGTTGAATTTTACTCTGTTTTCCCTGAATGCGAGGTTTGCAATTTCGTTTGCAGCATTTAAAACGCATGGGATGTTCCCTCCTTTCTTTATTGCTTCATACGCAATTGTAAGGCATGGGAATTTGTCTTCGTCCGGGGATTCGAAAGTAAGATTTCCTATTTCGCATAAGTCTATTGGCGCAGCGTTCAAGGTAAGGCGGTCAGGATAGCTTAAGGCATATTGTATCGGAATGCACATGTTTGGCGCTCCGAGTTGTGCTTTTATGGCTCCGTCGACAAATTGTACGGCAGAGTGCATTATGCTTTGAGGATGTACCAGTACTTGAATTTTTTCAACTGCCACGTCAAAAAGCCAATGAGCTTCGATAACCTCAAATCCTTTATTCATCATCGTTGCCGAATCTACGGTTATTTTTGCTCCCATTTTCCATTTAGGGTGTTGGAGTGCCTGGCTTACTGTTACATCAGCAAGTTCTTCTTTTGTGTAGTTACGGAACGGACCGCCTGAAGATGTAAGCAGGATTTTATCTATTTTATTGTTGCCTTCTCCCACAATACATTGGAAAATCGCCGAGTGCTCGCTGTCTACGGGTATAATTGGGGTTTTGTTTTCCAATGATAGTTTTTTTATTATTTCCCCGCCTACTACGAGAGTCTCTTTGTTTGCCAATGCAATTTGCTTGTGCGCCTTTATAGCACTGATTGTTGGCATTAATCCTGAGAATCCCACGAGCGCCACTAATACCGTGTCGATGTTGCTTGAGTCTACGATTTCGCATAAAGCCTTTTGTCCTGCATATACCTTTATTGGCTCGTTCTTTAGTGCTTCGCACAGTTCGTTGTACTTTGAATCGTCGGCTATTACAACCGAGTCCGGCTTAAAACGTGTTGCTTGCTTTATAAGTAATTCAATATTGTGATTTGCTGTTAATACTTCGGCCTGATATTCTTCCGGGTGTTCTGCGATTACGCTTAAGGCTTGCGTCCCGATAGAACCGGTAGAACCGAGTATGGCTATGCGTTTTTTGCTCATGCGTGTTTATTGTGATATTTTGATTTGTGGGATGATTCTTGTAAGTATTTAGTTTATGCTTGTAAGGCCTTCTGGCAAATCTAACTTCAATGTCCTTTTCCTTGGGTTGAAACTTACAAGGAAATCTTCATTGAAAGGTATTATTATTTCTTTAGTACCTTTTATGTACAGCAGCGTGTTTATCGAGCTGTCGTCAATTCCTGTTATTGTCCCCAAAAAACCTTCGGTTTTATCGTAAACATTGAAGCCTGTAAGGTAGCTGGCAGACGGCAAGTTTGAACTTTCGCAGTCTTCGAACGCTTCTCTAGGAAAATATACGTTTGCTCCTACGATAGATTTTGCTTCGTTTTCGCTTTTTATTTCTTTAAGACGAACATTTACAGTATCGTTGCTTTTAGTTGCAGACTCTTCTATTAGAAAAGGTACTTTTAATCCGTCCAGCTCAAGAATAAGGAACTTGTTTTCTTTATCGACGGCGGTGGAATCGTTACAAAGAATTACATGTTCTCCTTTGTACGAGTTGTATTTCTTTATTTTTCCAACTAAAACAGCGTCGTCAAATAGCATTTCAGTCAATTCTTAAAATGTGTGCGCCCAATGAGTTCAAACGTTCGTCAATTTTCATGTATCCGCGGTCGATTTGCTCGACATTGTCAATGCGGCTGGTTCCTTCGGCGCTTAGTGCTGCAATAAGCATGGCAATACCGGCCCTTATGTCGGGCGAAGTCATGCGACGTGCCTTTAAGGGGAATTTGTGGTTATGTCCTACAACTACAGCTCTGTGAGGATCGCAAAGTATTATCTGTGCGCCCATCTCGATAAGTTTGTCGACAAAAAACAGCCTGCTTTCGAACATTTTTTGATGGAAAAGCACAGTGCCGTTTGCCTGCGAAGCCGTTACTATAAGTACACTCAGCAAGTCAGGAGTCAGACCCGGCCATGGAGAATCGGATATGGTAAGAATCGAACCGTCTAAAAATGTTTCTACTTGGTAATGGCTTTGCGTCGGAACTGTAATGTCGTCGCCTTTTACGTGGATGTGTATTCCTAATCTTTTGAAAGTTTCCGGAATGATACCGAGGTTGGCCACGGAAGCATTTTTTATTGTAATTCCGCCTCCCATTATGGCCGACATTCCTATGAAACTTCCTACTTCAATCATGTCGGGAAGAATCGTATGGCTTGTACCAGAAAGGCTCTGCACACCTTCTATTGTAAGCAGGTTAGAAGCTACGCCTTTTATCTTCGCCCCCATGCAGATAAGCATTTTGCAGAGCTGTTGTATGTAAGGCTCGCATGCGGCGTTGTATATAGTCGTTGTTCCCTCTGCCATTGTCGCGGCCATTATCAGGTTTGCAGTTCCTGTAACCGACGCTTCATCAAGCAGGATGTATTTCCCGGTAAGTTTGTTCGCCGAAATGGTGTAAATTCCGCCGTCGTCATCGCTTTCGAATTTTGCTCCTAATGCATGCAACCCTCTCAGGTGCGTGTCAAGCCGTCGGCGTCCTATGTTGTCACCTCCGGGTTTGGCCAAAGCAGCTTTGTGGAATCTTGCAAGCAGTGGACCTACGAGCATTACGCTTCCACGCAACTTCGAGCACAGATTTGCAAAATCACTACTCCCAACATAGTTGCTGTCTATATGGTCGGCGCAGAAAGAATATGTGCTGTTTCCTTTTTTTTCTATCCGCACTCCCATTTGGCGCATGAGGTCTATTAGGTTTACAACATCCAAGATGTCCGGGATACCGCTTATCGTTACGGTTTCGTCGGTAAGCAGTGTGGCGCAAATAACCTGAAGTGCTTCATTTTTCGCGCCTTGCGGGATTATCTCGCCTGCAAGCCTGTGACCTCCTTCTATTAGAAATGACGCCATGTCTTATATAACTTAGTGTTGGGTTAGGAAACAAACAGCGCTTTATTTGAATTCATCCATATAGCGTTGTATGTCGTTTTGTATTTTTTCGTCGTTCAGTGAATCCTTGTTCCAGGTTTCCAGATTCCGTCTCATTCTTGCTGCGGCGAGCTTCATCAGTTCGTCCCGTTTTTCGCCCTCTGGCATTTCGCTGAGTTCGCGTAGTAGTACTTCCATTAAGTGCCCGTAATGGCGGAAATGTATTTTGCTTGTCGGATATGGAACCTGTTCAGGCTTGTTGCTGCCAATGCGTTGCTCTATAGGGAACGGATAGTCTACGTCGAGTTTGTAGCCGGTCATGAATGCCAGGTGATCCCATAGCTTTTGCTGCAGGCCGGGTGTGTTGCGGTTTTGTGCCGAGAAGTTTGCCATTATCCTTACTATAGTCTCTGCGCAGTGCTGCCGTTTGTCGCGTTCCTCTATTCCCATAGCATATTCTGCCATCTTTTGTACAAGACGGCCGTATTCCGGCAATATCAGTTTCTCGCGTTTTGTATTGTAGTCCATTTACAGTAACTTTTTAGGAGTCGTGGCTATGAATTCTTTCAGGTAGTAAGGCTCGAAGTATGCAACGTCCTCAAATTCTCCTTTTGCTATTGATTGTTGCGCCAAAGGCAGCATGTTGCGTGCTTCGGGTATTATGCCTTTGACGAAGTGTGCGTTAGGGTGCGCTATTACGGTCTCGCATTTCTCTGCGCCGTTGCCGAAGAAATAGACAGGTTGCTTCTCCAGCAGGTCGTCGAAAGTTCCTTTTTCCACAATTACTGCTTCTGTGGGGCGTATTTCTTTTAACGCCCTGTCGTAAACGGCTGTGTATACTTCCATCCGCCTTGCGTCTATCATAGGGCAGAACAAGGCGTTTTCTTCTATTTCGTCGTGGTACAGCAGGAGCGGCACTGTAAGGAGTTTCAGCGTTTGAACCGAAACCAGCTTTACGTTCCGGCCGTAGCATACGCCTTTTGCCGTCGAGGAGCCGATTCTTAGCCCTGTATATGAACCGGGCCCGGAACTTAATGCCACATAATCGAGCGGTATGGCGTGACTGTCGGCAAACGAGAGTGCGTCTCTTACCATAGGTGCCAGTATTGTAGCCTGGCGAGGCCCTTCTTTTTCGAGTTGGTCGTAAATTATGTGCCCCTCATGGCTTACGGCTACGGAGCACACTGATGTTGAAGTTTCTATATATAGTATGCACGACATTTTAAACGTACATTTGTTTTGTTGTGTGCAAAGATACAATTTATTTGAGATTATTTGCCGTAGGCAGAGTAAATGCTACTGTTTTTCCGGCAATTTGCGTATTCGTTTGCAAGTAGGCTAATGCGGTTTGTTTTTTGTAATTATTTTTGCACTCTTGTCACCAAAAACATAATACAATGGACGAAATTCTGAACGGGCATAATAAAAACGAGTATCCGCCCATGCATACGGCAGAGCATATAGTAAACCGCACCATGGTAAACATGTTCGGTTGCGGGCGCAGTAAAAATGCGCATATAGAGCGAAAGAAAAGTAAAATAAGTTTCGATTTGCCCGAGTGTCCCACCGAAGCGCAGGTGGACGAAATAATGCGCAGGGTAAACGATGTTATTTCGGCCGACATGCCTGTTACTTACGATTACGAAGACGCCGCAAATGTGGAGGATGGCATTTCGCTCGAAAAACTGCCCGAGGGCGCGAGCAACACTATACGCATAGTAAGGGTTGGAGATTATGACAAATGCGCCTGCATAGGTAAGCATGTTGAGCATACAGCTCAGATAGGACGTGTTGTGCTGCTGGGCACTAATTGGGACGAGGAGAAAAAATCCTTCCGCCTTCGTTTTAAACTGGAAGGAACCGACTGGGAACAATGAGAGTTTTTTAGCGTGTAACCCGGGTTGGAAAACAGACAAATAAAGCACCTGAAAATAGGTACTGAGTTTCAGAGAGTTACAACCATGTCTGAGAAAAGAAAAAATACAAGGCACATAATTTAAAATATGTGCCTTGTATTTTAAAATATGTCCGACCTGTTTTTTGCCTTTCCGAAAAACCGGTGAAAATTGTAAACGCAAAACAGTGGGATTTCTTGAGGCTTTTTCCGGTGCTGGTATAATAAGTTTCAAGCAATGTATATTGCTTTTGCTTCCGCGGTCGTATCAGTTAGTTTGTGGCTTGTTACTTTAACCCAAATCGGTCATTAGACTTCGGGCAGATTGCCTGTTTATGCCAGGCAGGTTACTTTACGCTTGGCCGAAAGCGTGGCGGGCCACGTTGAGGACAAGCGGAGAGAAAGATGCCGGTAGAAACGGATAAGATGCCCGGAGAGCCTGCCCGTGCCGGCTTATTATTGGCGATTCATTAATTATTTGCGTTCTAACGACCGATTAGGGTTTAGTGTTTCTTGAAATTGGCTTTGTCGTGGGCCAGTTTCTTAGTGAAAAAGGTTATTTTTTGCTGCGCTTCTTCTTTGTCGAAGTCGAGTGAATCCTTTAAATCTCCCTTTGGATTTAAGGCAAGGGCCTTTTCTGCTTCTTCAAGGTCCTTTCGGGCTTCGAAAAGGTCGATGGAGTCGAGCAGCAGTATGCCTTCTTCGCGTGCATTGAAAGCGCGTGGCGATTTGTCGCGCAGGCTGTCTATGGCGGCACGTGCTTCCTTGAAACGTTCAAATCCTAAATAGTCGCGCGCCTGCGACAGGTACATCTGTCCCGTTTTTTCAGGGTCATCCTTTGAGGTGCAGGCCGTTATGGCAAGCATGGCGCAAGCCGTGAATATGAGTTTTTTCATGAAGTGTAGGTTTAAATTCTTAATTGTGGTAAAAATACAAAATCCGCGCTATTTTTATTAATTTTGCTGTCTCAAAAATGATAGATAATAACATTTGCTCAAAAGCGCATGACGTTTAAGGCCGTATTGTTTTCAACCGGGCTTTGCTCTTGATAGTTTTATTCTGGTAATGATGATGGATTTTTCACCTGCGGAACTCCGTTCCAAGATAGACACTAAAATTTTTCGCAGCCTGTCTTCCGTGGCCGATGATTTGGGATTGGAATGTTATGTAATAGGAGGATTTGTAAGGGATATATTTTTAAACCGTCCTTCAAAAGACATCGACGTTCTTGTAGTTGGAAGCGGAATCGACATGGCACGCGCCGTCTGCAACCAGTGGGGCAGGGGGGCGCACCTTTCTGTTTTCAGGAATTTCGGAACGGCGCAGGTTAAATACAAAGGTTGCGAGATAGAATTCGTTGGTGCGCGCAAGGAAAGCTACAACAGCGATTCGCGCAAGCCGGTAGTTGAGACCGGAACACTTGAAGACGACCAGAGGCGCCGCGACTTTACGATAAACGTCCTTGCTCTTTGCCTTAACGGCGAACGCTTTGGCGAATTGTCCGACCCGTTCGGCGGATTGGACGATTTGCACGATAAGATAATCCGCACTCCGCTCGACCCCGACATAACCTTTTCGGACGATCCCTTGAGAATGATGCGCTGCGTGCGCTTTGCCACGCAGTTGGGCTTTTATATAGAAGACGAAACCTTTGCTGCCCTCGAAAGAAACGCGGAACGTATAAAGATTGTCAGTTTCGAACGCATAACCGACGAACTCAACAAGATAATTATGTCGCCTGTTCCGTCGAAAGGCTTTGTCGATCTTCAGCGCAGCGGTTTGCTCGCTTACATCCTGCCCGAACTTTCAAATCTCGACATTGTGGAATCGCGCGGAAAGTTCGCCCACAAGAATAATTTCTATCATACGCTCGAGGTGCTCGACAATGTTGCCGCTAAATCCGACAATCTTTGGCTGCGTTGGGCCGCCATAATGCACGATGTGGGAAAGACTTCCACCAAGCGTTGGGACGCGCTGAACGGCTGGACATTCCGCAATCACAACGTGGCAGGCCGTAAAATGGTGAAGCCGGTGTTCCGCCGTCTGAAGTTACCGCTCGACGAGAGGATGAAATATGTTGAGAAACTTGTGGACCTTCACATGCGCCCAATCATAATAGCCGACGACATTGTTACCGACAGCGCGGTGCGCAGGCTTTTGTTCGACGCCGGCAACGACATCGACGACCTCATGCTTCTGTGCGAGGCCGACGTTACGAGCCGCAACCGACTGAGAAAACAAGCGTTCCTCGACAATTTCAAATTAGTGCGCCAAAAATTAAAGGATATAGAGGAAAAAGACCGCATACGCAATTTCCAGCCTCCCATTGGCGGCGACGAGATAATGGAAATCTTCGGCTTGCCTCCGTGCAGGGAAGTTGGAGATTTGAAATCCACGATAAAAGACGCTATCCTCGACGGCTTGGTTCCCAATGAACGCGAAGCCGTTTATGAATATATGCTTGTTTGTGCTGAAAAAATGGGGCTTCACCCGGTAAAACGATGAAACTGAAAGTTAAGGCAATCATTACGGCGTTCATGTTGACTGTGCTGTTGAACGCCGGGGCGCGTGCTCAGCAGAACCGCTCGTTTGCGGAGCACATCCGCACAGTTGAGACCATTGTCAATGACGACAGAACGCTTCCGCCCGTTATTTCGCTCAATGCCGGCGACAAGGTGTCGGTTTCGTTTGACGACATAACGCATGAATACGTGCGCTACGTCTATAAACTCGAGCATTGCGACCGCAACTGGAAAACCACCGAAAGCCTTTTCGAGAGCGATTACATGACAGGCACGAACCTCGAAGCACCTATCGACGATTATTCCCAAAGCATGAACACGTCGCTGCTTTATACGCACTACGTTCTGGAGTTTCCCAACAGTTATGTGCGTCCTCTGCTTTCGGGCAACTACCGCGTGAGCATATACGAGGACGGAAATACCGACAGTCCCGTGGCCGAGGCATATTTTTCGGTGGTTGACGCCAAAATGGGCGTAGGTGCCACTGTTACTACCAATACTGACATCGACTATAACCAGTCGCACCAGCAGTTGGACATATCCCTGAATTTCGGAAACGTGGAAGTGCGCAACCCCGACCGCGAGATTTTCGTCCGTGTGCTGCAAAACAAAAGGTACGACAACGCCATTATCGCCCCGTCGGCCAATTACCAGGACGCAAACGGCATGAGATGGGAGCATTGTCGCGATCTTATTTTCGACGCGGGCAACGAGTATAAGAAGTTCGAGATACTCAACGTACACCAAGCCACAATGGGCGTTGACCGAATGCGCTGGTTCGCTCCTTATTACCATGCGTTCCTGTACACCGACGAGCAGCGCAATAATTATATCACCATAGAGGAGCAGAACGGCTCGTATGTGGTGCGTAACGAGGACAACGTAGACAACGAAACGCAGAGCGAATACGTAATAGTGCATTATTCGCTCGACATGCCCGAGGTGCCGGGCGGCGATTTCTACGTCAGCGGCCAGTGGACGGGATATAATTTCCTGCCCGAATACAAAATGCGTTTCGACGAACAGGAACAGATGTATGTTGCCGAAATTCTCATGAAGCAGGGCTATTACAATTACCTGTACCTTTTTGTTCCCGACGGCAGCAGCGAAGGTTCGACCATCGAGGCCGAAGGCTCGTTTTACCAAACCGAGAACGAGTACACCATATTTGTTTATGCACGCCTGCAAGGCGAGCGTTACGACCGCCTGTTGGGCTATCGCGATTTTCGCTTCGTGACCAACAAATAAATGTTGAATTTCACGTGCCTTATGGATTTTCCGAGTTTCTCACAGGTTCTTGATTTTATAGGTACGTTCGCCTTTGCCATTTCGGGCATACGTTTAGCGTCGGCAAAGCGCTTCGATTTGTTCGGCGCATACGTTGTGGGCTTCACCACCGCCGTGGGCGGAGGTACGGTGCGCGACTTAATGCTCGGGCTTACGCCGTTCTGGATGCAGACACCCACTTATGTGGTGTGTACGGCTTTTGCCGTGCTTTGGGTGGCCGTGTTCGGCAAGGCGCTCATTCGCCAGAACAACACGTGGTTCCTTTTCGACACCATAGGGTTGGCTGTGTTCACAGTCACGGGCGTGGAGAAAACCCTGGCGCTGGGCTTTCCCTGGTGGACGGCAATCATAATGGGTACGATGACGGGCGCGGCCGGCGGAGTGTTCCGCGACGTGTTCATCAACGTCGAGCCGCTCATCTTCCGCAAGGAGATATACGCCTCGGCCTGCGTGCTCGGCGGCCTGGCCTACCTTGCATGCGTGTACGCCGGGCTGGGCAGCGTGGCGGCCGGCATTGTGTGCAGTGCCGGCGTGATAGCAATCCGCCTGCTCGCCGTGAAGTTCCACCTTTCGTTGCCTCACCTCAAGGGCGAGGAGTAGATTTTCTGTATTGCCATACCTGCTTTGCGCGGCACGTGTCGCAGTTTGTCCTCTTTTACAGGGCGGTTTTCATGCGGTTTTAGAGGCGGCAAAAAATATGTCTGACATAATTCGAAATACATCGGACATATTTTAAAATATCTCAGACATATTTTTTCTTTGCTCCGAGCGGGGTATAAAAAACAGAAACACAGTTTTCAATTTTCCGCACCCGAAACAGACATTTTTCAAGACGTATTTTCTTCACCGCGTTTCTGCTGTTTGCATGTCCTTTGCAACATGCGGCATGTATTAATATGATGTTTTTTGCGGTCTTATTGTGGAAAAAATTACCGTGTTTGGCAAAAAGAGTATATATTTGTTTTCAAATTAAAAACATAACCCATGTATTTACACAAAGAATTAGAAACTCTTACACGAACCGAAATAGAAAACCTGCAACTCGAGCGTCTGAAAAAGACAATCGCTCGCTGTATGCAGTCGCCTTTTTACCAAAAACGCTTTGCCGAGCACCATTTGAAGCCCGACGACATACGCAGCCTCGACGACTTGTCGAAGATTCCATTTACCACAAAGCAGGATTTACGCGACAATTACCCGTTCGGCCTGTCGACGGTGCCTTTGAGCCGGGTGGTGCGTCTGCATTCCTCGAGCGGCACAACCGGCACGCCGACCGTAATACTGCACACGCAGCGCGACCTTGACGAGTGGGCCAACGCCGTAGCGCGCTGCCTTTACATGGTGGGTCTGCGCCCGGGCGACATTTTCCAGAACTCATCCGGCTACGGCATGTTTACCGGCGGACTGGGCTTCCAGTATGGCGCGGAGCGGCTGGGAATGCTTACCGTTCCTGCTGCCGCGGGCAACACCAAACGGCAGATAAAGTTCATTACCGATTTCGGCACTACGGCGTTGCATGCCATACCGAGCTATGCCGGCCGCCTTTACGAGGTGATGGTCGAAATGGGTATCGACCCGCGCCGCGACACTAAACTGCACACTCTGATAATAGGCGCCGAGCCGCACTCGGAAGAGCAGCGCCGCCGCATTGAGAACATGCTGGGCGTTAAGGCTTACAACTCGTTCGGCATGTCGGAGATGTGCGGCCCGGGCGTTGCGTTCGAGTGCGCGGAGCAGAACGGGCTTCACATCTGGGAAGACTATTACATTGTCGAAATAGTCGACCCGCACACTCTCGAACCCGTGCCCGAAGGCGAGGTGGGCGAACTGGTACTTACCACCATAAACCGCGAGGCAATGCCGCTGCTGCGCTACCGCACGCGCGACCTGACGCGGATTCTCCCTGGCGAATGCCCCTGCGGGCGGCACCACAAGCGCCTCGACCGAATGAAAGGCCGGAGCGACGACATGATGATTCTCAAGGGCGTGAACATATTCCCCATTCAGATTGAAACGGTGCTCATGCAGTTCGAAGAATTGGGCAACAACTACCTCATAACGCTCACCAACGAGGAAGCCAACGATTTGATGACCGTCGAAGTAGAGTTGAACACCTTCTGCGACGACTATCCCAAGCTCCAGGCCCTGACCAAGGAAATTACACGACAGCTGAAGGACGAAATACTCCTTACCCCGCTCGTCAAACTCGTACCCAAGGGCTCGCTGCCGCAGCAGGACGGCAAGGCCGTGCGTGTAAGGGACTTGCGAAAGACATTAATCTAATAAAGAATAACAGCCATGATTGTACATCAAATATCTATTTTCGTCGAGAACAAGTCGGGCACGCTCCTTAAAGTCCTCGAACTGTTCAAGGAGAACAACATACAGCTCATAGCGTCCACAATATCCGATACGGTGGAGTACGGCATTTACCGCATAATCTGCTCCGAACCCATGCGCGCCTACGATATGTTGAAAGCCGCCGGCATATCGGCAAACCTGTCGGAGGTCTTTGCCATAATGCTCGACAACCGTCCCGGCCGTGCGGCCGACGCGGTGCGCCATATCAGCGAGGCCGGTATTACCATTTCATACCTTTACTCGTTCATGCTGGGCGGGAAAGGAATCCTTGTGTTCCGCACAGACGATGCCGCGCGCACCGAAAGGGTGATACGCGAAAATTCCCTCGCCGCCCTTGACGACAAAGCCCTCCTCTCCCTCGGCAGCGTGGAGGAAGAAGGCGACAGATAACCTGCCTGCCGCAAGTAAACGCATTAAAATTAGCAGCAGGGTTTAATGCAGCTTTGGTATAATTAAGGAGTAATGGAATAGTTGGAAAGCCCCGTCTGCCGTTGTCGGTATTTTCTGGGCGGGTTTTCATGCGGTTTCATAGGTTGCAAAAAATATGTCTGACATATTTTGAAATAGGTCAGACATATTTTAAAATATCTCAGAGATATTTTTTCTTTGCTCCGAGGGCGGTTTAAAAAACTGTGACACAGTTTTCAACTTTCCGCACCCGAAACGGACATTTCCCGAGGCGTTTTTTATCGTCCGGAACGGCTGGCATTTCATACGGCAAAAGTGGTATAATTTACCGGGAAAGACATTGAAAAATCCCGGCACGCGGAGTAGTGTGTCGGGATTTCGGTATTATACAGGGCATTCTGCCTTTGCGGCAGGCGGCGTGCGAGCCGTCGCCTTTAGTCTTTTGCTATGGAAATGTGCAGCTCGTCAAGCTGTTTCTGCTCGAGGAACGAGGGTGCGTCGAGCATTACGTCGCGGCCGGAATTGTTCTTTGGGAATGCAATGCAGTCGCGAATGCTGTCGAGTCCGGCAAAGAGCGATACCCAGCGGTCGAGGCCGTAGGCCAGTCCGCCGTGGGGCGGCGCGCCGTATTTGAAGGCGTTCATGAGGAAACCGAACTGCTGCTGCGCGCGTTCGGGCGTGAAGCCGAGCACTTCGAAAATCTTGGCCTGTAGCTTGCTGTCGTGTATACGTATCGAGCCTCCGCCCACTTCAACGCCGTTGCACACCATGTCGTATGCGTTGGCGCGTACCTTTTCGGGCGCGCTGTCGAGCAGGGGTATGTCCTCGGGTTTGGGCGATGTGAACGGGTGGTGCATTGCCATGAGGCGCTGCTCCTCGTCGCTCCACTCGAACATGGGGAAGTCAACCACCCACAGCAGGGCGAATTTGTTTTTGTCGCGAAGCCCGAGGCGTTCGCCCATTTCCAGGCGCAGCGAGCATAGCTGCTTGCGCGTGCGCATGGGGTCGTCGCCGCTGAGTATGAGTATCAGGTCGCCGGGTTTGGCGTTCATTTTGTCTTTCAGCCGGTTGAGCACTTCGGGTGAGTAGAACTTGTCTACCGAACTCTTTACGCTGCCGTCATTCTGTACGCGGGCATAAACCAGTCCTTTGGCGCCAATCTGCGGGCTGCGCACGAAGTCGGTGAGCTGGTCGAGCTGCTTGCGCGTGTAGACGGCGCAACCCTCGGCGCAAATGCCGCCGATGTATGCGGCGGAGTTGAACACGGGAAATTCGCCCGTGCCTTTCAGCACATCGTCCAGTTCGACGAACTCCATGCCGAAGCGCATGTCGGGCTTGTCGCTGCCGAAGCGTTTCATTGCGTCAATCCACGGCAGGCGCAGGAACGGTTCGTTGATTTCGTAGTTGCGTATGGTCTTGAAAAGGTATTTGGCCATTTCTTCGAAGAGCTCGATGATGTCGTTCTGCTCCACGAAACTCATCTCGCAGTCAATCTGTGTGAACTCCGGCTGGCGGTCGGCGCGCAGGTCCTCGTCGCGGAAGCATTTCACAATCTGGAAATACCTGTCCATGCCTGCCACCATGAGCAGCTGCTTGAGCGTCTGCGGGCTTTGGGGCAGGGCGTAGAACTGTCCCGGGTTCATGCGCGAGGGGACTACGAAGTCGCGTGCGCCCTCGGGCGTGGAGCCTACGAGCACGGGCGTCTCTATCTCGAGGAAGCCTTTGCTGTCGAGGAACTGGCGTATTGCAATGCACGTCTTGTGGCGCAGCTCGATGTTCTTCCTTACGGCGTTGCGGCGCAGGTCGAGGTAACGGTATTTCATCCTCAGGTCGTCGCCGCCGTCGGTGTCGTCCTCAATTGTGAAGGGCGGCACGAGCGATTCGTTGAGCACGTTGAGCGCGGTAACGATAATCTCGATTTCGCCGGTGGGGATGTTTTTGTTTTTTGCGTACCGTTCGTTGACGGTGCCGGTGGCCTGGATGACGTATTCGCGCCCGAGGTCGTTGGCCTGGTTGAAAAGCGTTTCGTTTTCAGTTTGGTTGAACACCAGCTGCGTTATGCCGTAGCGATCGCGCAGGTCGATGAACGTCAGGGCGCCCATTTTGCGGATTCTCTGTATCCAGCCGGCCAGCGTGACGGTTTCGCCCACGTTGGCAAGGCATAGTTCCCCGCATGTTTTTGTTCTGTACATTTTCTGTTCGTATTTTTGTTTTGCAAGCCGGGCCGCGCCGGGCCTTTCCGCGTCAGTCGAGTTTCAGCACTGCGAGGAAAGCCTTCTGGGGCACTTGCACATTACCTATTTGTTTCATTCTTTTCTTGCCGCGTTTCTGCTTCTCCAAGAGTTTGCGTTTGCGCGATATGTCGCCGCCGTAACATTTGGCGGTAACGTCCTTGCGTACCTGTTTTACTGTTTCGCGGGCAATGATTTTTGCTCCTATTGCAGCCTGTATTGCGATGTCGAACTGCTGGCGTGGCAGAAGATCTTTAAGTTTTTCGCAAATGCGGCGCCCGAAAGTCACGGCGTTGTCTATGTGCGTTAGCGTGGAGAGCGCGTCGACGGGCTGGCCGTTCAGGAGTATGTCCAATTTAATCAGCTTTGAGGTGCGGAAACCTATCCCGTGGTAATCGAACGAGGCATATCCCTTTGAAATGCTCTTGAGTTTGTCGTAAAAGTCGATTACTATCTCGCCCAAGGGCATGTCGAAGTTTATTTCCACGCGGTTTCCGGCTATGAAGTTCTGGTTCACCAGTTCGCCGCGCTTTGAAAGGCACAGCGTCATGATAGGCCCTATGTATGCCGACCCCGTTATGATAGTAGCGCGGATGTACGGCTCTTCAACATGGTCGATAGCGGCCACGTCGGGCATACTTGCGGGGTTGTGCACCTCGCGTGCGTCGCCGTGCTTGTCGTAAACCATGTACGACACGTTGGGCACGGTGGTAATGACGTTCATGTCGAACTCGCGGTCGAGACGTTCCTGCACTATTTCCATGTGGAGCAGTCCGAGGAAGCCGCAACGGAATCCGAAACCGAGCGCCACGGAGCTTTCGGGCGTAAAGGTAAGGGAAGCGTCGTTGAGTTGCAGCTTCTCGAGCGATGAGCGCAGGTTCTCGAAATCCTCTGCTTCTACGGGATAGACACCTGCAAAGACCATGGGTTTTACTTCCTCGAATCCTTCGATGGCCTTGTCGCACGGGCGGTTGAATTGGGTGATTGTGTCGCCCACCTTGACTTCGGTGGCAGTCTTTATGCCGCTTACGATGTAGCCCACGTCGCCGCAGTGAAGGGTTTTGCGGGGAGAAAGCTGCATTTTCAGCACACCAACCTCGTCGGCGTTGTAATCTTGCTTGGTGTTGACGAAAACAACGTGGTCGCCCTGGCTTATCGAGCCGTTAATTATTTTGAAGTAGGCTATTATGCCGCGGAAACTGTTGAACACGGAGTCGAAAATCAAAGCCTGCAGGGGAGCGCTCTCGTCACCTTGCGGGGCGGGAATCCTTTCCACTATGGCTTCGAGAATTTCGTCGACACCCATGCCTGTCTTTCCCGAGGCGCGTATAATCTCCTCGCGTTTGCACCCCAGCAAGTCGATTATCTCGTCCTCAACTTCGTCGGGCATGGCATTTACCATGTCGCACTTGTTTATTATCGGGATAATGGTAAGGTCGTGCTCTATTGCCATGTACAGGTTCGATATAGTCTGCGCCTGCACGCCTTGCGTGGCGTCGACTATGAGCAGTGCGCCTTCGCAGGCGGCTATCGAGCGGCTCACCTCGTAAGAGAAGTCCACGTGTCCCGGAGTGTCTATAAGGTTGAGCGTGTACTTTTCGCCGTTGTGCATGTAGTCCATCTGTATGGCATGGCTCTTTATAGTAATGCCGCGTTCCCGTTCAAGGTCCATGTCGTCAAGCATTTGCCCCTCGGTCACTTCTATCGTCTTGGTGCGTTCGAGCAACCTGTCGGCCAGGGTTGACTTGCCATGGTCTATATGGGCAATTATGCAAAAGTTGCGGATGTTCTTCATTCTTGCTTTAAGTGTTCTCTTTTAAAGGTGTGGTTTTGCGTTGCAAAGTTAATAATTTTATGATATTTGCCGCGCAAGTGTGCGGCTTATGCTCCATGCAATTTTTTCTCCTGCTTGTAAGAAGCGAAAACCTTTAATGCAGACAAATGGGACAGGTATTTCAAACCTCCTCTCTGAGCAAAGAAAAAATATGTCTGAGGAATTTTAAAATTAGTGCCTTGTATTTTGAAATATGTGCCTTGTATTTTGCCCCCTCTCTTTCCTCGATAAAATAAGGGGTTTTGCAATGCCGTTTTTTAGAATCATTCCAAGCAAAGTGCGGAACTCTTCCGATTAAAGGCGTGCGAATGCGGCGTAAGTTCGACGGTAAAAGTATTTGGCGAACGAAACGGCGTTTGGCATATAGTTTGTAGTTTATTTTACAGAGAACAATAAAACCTGAAAAATTATGAACAACAGAGGAAATCAAAACTGGCTGCCCGATGTTTTCGGCGATTTTTTCGATAATAACTACATGCGCCGTCCCAGCGGCACCGCACCTGCCATTAATGTGCTTGAAGGGCGTAACGATTACCGCGTGGAGCTGGCTGCCCCGGGTATGCGCAAAGAGGATTTCAGAATAACGATAAATTCTGAAGGCGACCTCGAGATACAGATGGAGAAAAGGCATAATGACAGCGACAGCCAGAAAGCCAACGAATACCGCTTCCTGCGCAGAGAGTTCAATTATACCCGTTTCAGCCAGACGCTGATTTTGCCCGACGATGTGGATAAGGAGAAAATCGAGGCAAAAATGAGCGACGGCGTGCTGACAATAATACTTCCGAAAGTGCGCGAGGAAAACGACCCGAAGATTTCGCACAGTATAAGCATCGAATAACGTAAACGGCACCATGCAACTCGTACTTGTATACGCAATCGTTATAGCTGCGGCACTGTATGTGGCATATAAGATATACAGGATGATCGCAAGAAAGGACGGCTGTTCGGGTTGCACGGATTGCCCGTGCGGCGGGGAAAGGAAACGCACTACAAATGTTTTGGGCATTAAGAAAAGGAGAAACGACGGCCGCAATGCCTGCGACAAGGCCGGTTGCAACCGGAATTTATAGGAAAACTTAAAATTAATGCCGTAAAGTTTGGGAGTTTCGTTAAAACCTGCTACTTTTGCACCCGAAACAAAGTTGGTGCCTTGACCGAGTGGCTAGGTAACGGTCTGCAAAACCGTGTACAGCAGTTCGAATCTGCTAGGCACCTCTCCGAATACCAAAAGCGCAATTGAGATAGTATCTTGGTTGCGCTTTAATATTTTTATAAGGCATGACGTTATGGAGCGCGCGATAAGGAAGTCGAACTTTGAACTTCTCAGGATTGTGGCAATGCTGCTTATTGTGGCACATCATTTCCTGATAGCTACAGGCCGTCTCGATTACAGGTCGGGTACGTTGCGCGGCGGAGAACTGGTGAATTCGTTTTGCGTGGTGGGTGTGAACTGTTTCATACTCATATCCGGCTATTTCGGCATAAAGTTCAAATGGTCTAAGGTGGCATGGCTGTTTTACGCGATAGCATTCGTGGCTGCCGTAGATTTCTGTTTGGGAATGACCGGCGCTGCCGTTTTTGATTCCGATTATGCAATAAATACGATAATACCTTTTACGAAAAGGCATAACTGGTTCGTTCCTACGTATCTTGCGCTCATGTGTCTGGCGCCGTTGCTTAACAAAGCGTTGAATGCGGCAGGCAAAAAGGAATTGGTAGGCTGGATGGCGGTTCTTACGTTATTGAATCTGTATGCTTATTTCTTTACCGTAGGTTCAATAAATCCAAACGGATATACTTTGTTCCAGTTTATTTATCTTTATGTGTTGGGTTTTTATCTGCGTATGGCCGGCAGGGTAAAGCGTCTTTACTCCATGGCGGTTTACATTGCCGGAGCGTTGGCGGCCTTTATTATATCGCAAAACGTGCATGCTGCCTATACGGCTTTTGCGTACAACAGTCCGCAAGTGCTCGTAGCCTCGGCAGGGCTGTTTCTTTTGTTTTCTTCACTTGATTTCAGCAGCAGAGTGGTGAACAGGCTTTCGCGTGCCACGTTTGTGGTGTTCCTTTTTCATTATGTGATTCTTAAATGGCTGAACTCTTGCGATTCGCTGCCGACGATAATAGCGCTGTATGTATTGGTTTTTATTGCGGCATACATATTGAATGAACTGATGACATTTACTTATTCCGTATTGCACAAGGCGGTAATGAGAATAACAGGGACAGATAAAGGATAATGATGTAAGTGTTTGTTCAAAAAGCATAAATAGTTAGGCAATGTATGGGTAAGATAGCTGTGTTTGCTTGGTTTTTTATAATTTTGCGTGGTGTACTTCTTTGAACCACACTGTAGAAGAATCAGATTATTCCTGTTTGGGCAATTGAAACGTTATAATTTCATATCGTTTTTTATGTCTGTGGCTGTAATATTGGCCACAGCGCTTATTTTTTCGGGTTGCTCTTCAAAGAAGTTTTTAAGCAAGGATGAACGCATATTGTCTTCAGTAAGCGTAAAGTCCGATGACAAGCATTTTAACGCCAAGAACTATTTGCGCTACGTGCGCCAAAAGCCGAATTCACGCTGGTTCGGCGTATTAAAAGTCCCTTTGGGCGTGTACTGCCTGGCCAGTAAGGACACGGTAAAGCATAAGAAGAACATATTCCGTAAAATAGGGGAGGCCCCTGTTGTTTATGATTCTCTGCTTACAAAAGTTTCGGCAGACAATATACGGTCAGTGCTTTATAATACCGGATACTTGCATGCGCGGGTTGATGTTAATGAAATTCATAACAGACATAAGACAAAAGTAGAGTATCTAATCATTCCCGGCGATTTATATACGGTAGACAAGATTGTTTGGAACGTAGAAAATGAAGGAGTATGTAATATTATAAAGAAAGATTCCGCCTCGTCGCTTCTGCATGCGGGTATGGCATGCGATGTAGGAATACTGTCTTCCGAGCGGAATCGTATAATAAGGTTGTTGCAGGATAACGGATATTATGGAATAAACCGCGATTTCGTAACTTTCAGTGCTGATACATCGGCTTTCTCAAAGAACGTGGCGTTATCGGTACGCATAGCGCACGTAGGAAACGAGGAAGACTCGATAAAGGCATACAAGAAGTATAATATAGAGAATGTAAATGTTTATTGTAACACTGAAGAAAACGATGATTCGAATGCTTCGGAAAATGACGGGCAGGAAATAAGCAAGGCGCCGCTGAAAGTATATGATTACGATATTTTGTTGAAAGGTAACAAACCTTTTCCTGGCGGAGGCAAGTTCCGCTTTTACGGAAGCAAGATACTGAGGCATAAAACGCTTATGCGTAATATAGATTTCCGACCGGGCACGCTGTTTAACCAAACAAAGGTAGAAAACACGTATCGTAATCTTGGAAATATCTCGATAGTGAATTTTGCTACGGTTAGAATGGTAGAGCCGGCGGCTTCTGTAGCAGAAAGCAATGCTTCAATACAAGGTATTACCTTGCAAGGCACAGATAGTTTAAAAGGCGATTCCTTGCAGGTAGCACGAGCAGGAGTGTTCTCCGCCGTTACGAAAAATGATTCCATACAACATTTGGAAGCAAACATATTTATAAAGACCAAAGACATAAACACGGTAAGTTTTGAAGTTGAAGGTACCAACATGGCCGGAGACTTGGGGGCCGCAGCTGCTTTTTCTTTTGAAAACCGAAATGTTTTTCACGGAGGCGAAACTTTCGGGATAAAACTTCGTGGAGCTTTTGAAGCAATAAAAGGACTTGAAGGCTACGACAATAATGAGAATTACATTGAAGGTAGCGTAGAGATGAGTTTGAAAATGCCGCTGCTCGTTTTGCCTTTCAGAAGTAGTTCACACAAGCGTAACTCTATGGTTAATTCAGAAGTCTCCGTTATTTATAATTCGCAGGATCGCCCAGAGTTTCACAGGCGAACGCTCACGGCGGGCTGGAGGTATACCTGGAGTTCGTGGCAAAAGAAATTGCAGCACCGTTTTGATTTCCTAAGCCTGAACTATGTTTTCATGCCTTGGATTTCGGACGCTTTCAGGCGCGATTATCTTGACAACACTTCCTCGCGCAATTCTGTTTTGAGGTATTCTTATGAGGACCTCTTCATAATGCGCAGTGCTTACAATGTTGTTTTCAACTCTCAGAGAAGCAAACGCACCGGACTGATGGATTACAACAGTAATTCTTATCAGATTCGTCTTGGTGTTGAGACGGCCGGCAATTTTCTGTACCTTATTTCCAAATTGTTTAACGGTAGTAAGAACGAAGACGGCCATTACAAACTGTTCAATATAGCATTTGCGCAATATGCAAAGTTTGATTTCGACTTTGTAAAGAATTTTGTTATCGACAACCGCAATGCCCTGGCTTTTCATGTGGGTTTCGGTCTTGCGCTTCCTTACGGAAATGCTACGATAATTCCTTATGAGAAGCGTTACTTCGCTGGAGGCGCTAATTCTGTACGTGGTTGGGGCGTGCGGGAGCTCGGTCCGGGAAAATACATCGGTCGTGATGGAAAAGTAGACTTTATCAATCAGACGGGTAATATAAAGTTTGATATAAATTTGGAATATCGCACTTATTTGTTCTGGAAACTGCACGGCGCTGTATTTGTTGATGCCGGTAATGTTTGGACTACACGAGATTATTCGGACCAGCAGGGTGGCAAATTCACTTTCGACAATTTCTATAAGCAAATTGCCGTTGCATACGGGTTAGGTTTGCGTTTGAACCTCGATTACTTTGTGTTGCGTTTCGACGGTGGAATGAAGGCTGTCAATCCTGTTTACAGTGACAGCCGGCGTCATTTCCCTATTATCCATCCGAAGTTCTCACGCGACTTTACTTTTCATTTTGCCGTAGGTCTTCCATTTTAACACGCCACTTGTCTTTGATACGCACCAGCTTGAATGTGTAGGTACGTTTTTCATGGTGCACGGACATAGCCTTCCCGATAGAGTCAAGAGCCGTTTCATTCGTCACGCATACCGTTGCCGTGGCAGATGTGTCGTTTATTATTTCGATAGCTTCAACAGCTACCGAAGGCGTGTCGGTTACTCCGTGCAGGTATTCTATTGCTTTTTCATCAAGGTTTGACGCGAGGAATTCTATGGTGCGCCGCGATTCGGGCGTTGCTAATGTCAAGGCCTCTGCATATTTGTAGTTGAACAGTTTGTTGGAAAAATTGTATGCCGTTTCGTGTATAAGTTTCTCCTCGTCGTTTTTGCTGCACGACATTAGCGACAATGTTGATATTATAATAAATGCAATGGTTGTTTTCATGAGCTTTTGCAAAACAGATTTACAAATTTAGCAAACCTCGGTGTTATGTGCGGTAACTAACGAGTGGAATAATTTGTGTGTCATACCGTTTTTTGTTAATTTCGTATCAATTTTTAAAATCGGAATTATGCTAAGATTCCTTTCATTCGGCAGTGGAAGCAGTGGGAACTGTTATTACTTGGAATCTGACGGAGAAAGTATCATCATAGACGCAGGAGTGGGTATACGCACGCTTAAGAAGTATTTCCACGACTATGGTATAAACCAGGCTAAGATAAAATCCATATTTGTTACGCACGACCACACAGACCATGTGGCTGCCGTGCCGGCTCTTGCCGCGTACTTGCATGTACCCGTATATGCAACGCCAATAGTTCACGAACGTATAAATACCAATTTCCGTATTCGCAACAAGATTCCCAAACCGCTGGTTCGTGTTGTTGAAAAGGAGGATTCTATTCAGGTAGGCAGTTTCACCGTTTGTGCGTTCAATGTGCCGCACGATAGTGCAGACTGTTCGGGATATACGGTTTCGGCCGGGGGAAAGAACTTTGTCATAGTTACCGATTGCGGAAGAGTAACCGACAGGATAGTTCGTAGTGTGCACGAAGCTGATTACCTTGTGCTTGAAACCAATTACGACCGCGAAATGCTCCAAAACGGGCGTTATCCGCATTATTTGAAAAAGCGTATAGTCAGTTCTGTTGGCCACCTTTCTAATGATATGGCGGCCCGTCTGCTTGCTGATGAAAAGCCGAAACGTTTGCAACAGCTTTTCCTTTGTCATTTGAGCGAGAATAACAATACGCCGCAGATTGTCGCGCAGGTTATTGACGAGGCTTTAAAGTCGTATGCTTCCGAGGCTGTTTTTCATGTCTTGGCCAGGCGTAAGCCAACAGGTTTTTTTGAACTCGTCTGAAGTTTGCGTAGCTTCTTAGGCCGTCGTGCCGTATGTAGTGATTATCACAGTAAATATTAATAATAAAGCCGTTTACTTTATACAAGTAAACGGCTTCCGGTTTGTACGTCCTCAGGGGCTCGAACCCTGGACCCATTGATTAAGAGTCAATTGCTCTACCAACTGAGCTAAGGACGCAGCAGCAGGATGTAATCCTTAAATGCGAGTGCAAATTTAGGGTATTTCCGCGATACGGCCAAATTTTGCGGTGGCTTTTATTCGAAAAACGTGCATGACATGGCTAAATATATACGCGCCGCTTAATAAAGTGCGGCTGGAAACAGGAAAATTTCGGCTGAAACAATTTATGCCGAAATAGACATTTGTGGGCACGGAAATGCAGGTGTAAAACGTGATTTTTTTGTTCATGAAATTGAAAACTGTTTTTCAGCGTGTTACACCCCGATAGGAGAAAAGAAAAAATACAAGGCACATATTTCAAAATATGTCAGACATATTTTAAAATATCTCAGACGTATTTTTTGCCTTCTGAAAACCGGGGAAAACAATGCAGACAAAAACGACGGCCATTGCGGAGTACTCATGTCGGAAAAAACGGTGCAAAAAATGCCTCTTATGATTTTTGTTCATAAGAGGCATTCGTAGCTCCCGGATGGGGAGTTATGGCTGTTCTAATATATTAGCCGTAGGGTTTATTTTATCAGTTCCACGCTGCGGCTTACGAAACGGCTTAGCGCTTCGCCGCGCAACATTCCGTTTTGCAGCAGTGCCAGGTCGATGAGCTGGTGCAACACCTTGTTGCCGGCAGCGTAGTTGCCGAGTATCTTGTTGTACTCGTCTTTTTGCTTCTTAATGTTCTCATCGCATTCCTTGAGCGCGTTGCGGTCGTCGTCGGTTATTTCGTCGGCTTTTTTCTTCTCCTGCTGCTGTTTTAGTGCGGCGTGGCGTGCCTTCAGTCCTTTCAGTTCGGAACTTATTGGCGCAAGTGAGTCGGCCGTGGCCTTCTTGCCTTCGTCGAGAATCTCGCGTACAAGACGGTGGTCGCTGTTGAGGATGAGGGTGTATTCATCCGGCATTTCGCCATAGAAACTCATTCCGGCTTGCAGGCGGCTCATTTCTTTCATGCGGCGCATGTATTCGCTTTGGATTATAGTGACGGGTGCGGCCTCCGCTCCCTGGCTGCGGGTCTCGACACGGAAAATTGTGTGGTCGAGTTTGGGCAGTTGCGAATTGAACATCTCAGCCACGTTGTCGCAGTCTTCCTTGTCAGCTTCGTTGTTGGCGGGAGCGTCTTCCTTTTGAATCAGACGGTCTATGGCGTCGCTGTCCACGCGCGAAAAACGGCTCTTTTCAAACTTCTGTTCAAGCATGTTTATCACCGGCGTGTCGAGTTGCCCCTCCATGAGCAGCACGCTGTATCCTTTTGCCTTTGCAGCTTCGATGTATGTGTATTCGGCCTCTTTGTCGTTGGCGTAAAGGTAGACGATGTTGCCGTTCTTGTCGGTCTGGTTGTCTTTTATAAGTGTGTTGTACTCGTCGTAGGTAAAGTATTTGCCGTCGACGTCCTTAAGGAGGGCGAACGACTTGGCGCGGTCGTAGAAATCCGCTTCGGTAAGCAACCCGTAGTTGATGAACAGCTTGAGGTCGTCCCATTTCTCTTCGAATTCCTTGCGGTTCTCCTTGAATATGCTTTGCAGGCGGTCGGCAACCTTTTTGGTGATGTACGTGGAGATTTTCTTTACGTTCGAGTCGCTTTGCAGGTAGCTGCGGCTTACGTTGAGCGGAATGTCGGGCGAGTCAATTACGCCATGAAGTAGCGTGAGGAAGTCGGGCACGATGTTCTCCACCGAGTCGGTCACGAACACTTGATTGCAATAGAGCTGTATCTTGTTGCGCTGCAACTCGAGGTTGTTCTTTATTTTGGGGAAGTAGAGCACGCCAGTGAGGTTGAACGGGTAGTCTACGTTCAGGTGAATCCAGAACAGCGGGTCGTCGGCCATGGGGTAGAGGTCGTGGTAGAACTTCAGGTAATCCTCGTCCTTAAGCTCCGACGGTTTGCGCGTCCAAAGCGGGTTTGTGTCGTTTATTATGTTGTCCTCGTCGGTGTCGGTTTCCTTGCCGTCTTTCCAAATGGTCTTTTTTCCGAAAGCAATGGGCACGGGCAGGAAACGGCAGTATTTCGTGAGCAGTTCCTGTATGCGGTTTTTATCGAGGAACTCTTTCGTGTCGTCGTCAATGTGCAGGATGATGTCGGTGCCTCGGCTGTCGCGTTCTGCTTCGCTTATTTCGAACTCGGGTGAGCCGTCGCAGCTCCAGCGCACGGCCTTTGCGCCTTCCTTGTAGCTGAGCGTTACGATTTCCACCTGTTTGCTCACCATGAATGCCGAGTAGAAACCCAGTCCGAAGTGGCCTATGATTGCGTTTGCGTCGTTTTTGTATTTGTCGAGGAAATCGTTTGCGCCCGAAAAGGCTATCTGGTTGATGTATTTGTCTATTTCCTCCTCGGTCATGCCTATGCCGCGGTCGCTTATGGTAAGCGTGCCTTTGTCCTTGTCGAGCGACACGCGGATTGTCAGGTCGCCCATTTCCTGACCTTTAAGGTCGCCTTTCTGGGCGTAAGTTTTCAGCTTTTGTGTGGCGTCAACAGCGTTCGATATTATTTCGCGCAGGAAAATCTCGTGGTCGCTGTATAAGAATTTTTTGATGACGGGGAAAATGTTGTCAGTTGTTACCCCTATTTTTCCTTTTGTCATGATGTTTATGGTTTGTTTTGTTCTGACATTATACAACAAAATGCGTGCCACAAAGGATTTTATTATGTTTTGCGACTTACTTCAATAAAAGAGTCTTGCGTTACCTGTTATTTTTTGATACGGGGTAAGGGGTTATGTAAACCGTAACCTGTAGCGCGGGAAATGTTAAAAAGCGGATTATGCTTTTTGCCCCCTCTCGGAGCAAAGAAAAACTATGTCCGACATATTTCGAATTATGTCGGACATAGTTTAAAATGCAAGGCACATATTTTCTGCCCGCTTCCAAACCTGCGTGAATAAATGGCGAAGCGTATTTGTTGAACGCGGACAAAACGGTGCCATGCGGGGGGGGGGAGGGGGCTTTTATAGCTTCCAGCCGGAAATGCTTTCTTGGATATTCCACAGACGGGAATAAAGACCCTCTTCCCGCACAAGTTCGTCGTGTGTGCCTTTTTCCTTTATTTCTCCGTTGTCCAGGACGATTATCCGGTCGGCATCCTTGACGGTCTTGAGCCTGTGGGCAATGGCAATTACCGTGCGTCCCTTGATTAACGAATCGATAGCTTTCTGTACTTCCACTTCATTTTCGGGGTCAAGTGAGGCGGTCGCTTCGTCAAGCAGGATGATTTGTGCGTCTTTCAACATGGCACGGGCTATGGATATGCGTTGCTTTTCTCCGCCCGAAAGGGTACAGCCCCCTTCGCCCACCAAGGTGTCGTATCCTTTGGGCAACCGCATGATGAAGTCGTGGCAACAGGCCTTTTTAGCTGCGGCTACAATTTCTTCTTCCGTCGCACCTGTTTTACCGAAACGGATATTATTGCGTATAGTGTCCTGAAACAGATAGACATCCTGAAATACCATAGAGATGTGGCTCATCAGACTTTCTGGATTTATCTCATTCATCGGGACACCATTGAAAAAGATACACCCTTTCTGTGGGTCATAGAAACGGGCACAAAGTTTCATTACCGTACTTTTCCCGCTTCCTGAAGGACCTACAAGAGCCGTTAAGGAGTTTTTCGGGAGCGTAATGTTAATATCATGCAACACTTCCTTGTCTCGGTAGGCAAACGATACATGTTCAAATCGGATTTCACCAGCCACCGGGGATTGCCGTTCTCCTTCCATTTCCGGTTCGTTCATCAATGAAAGGATACGTCCCCCGGCGATGGAAAAGTAACGGAATTCTGCAAAATTGGTCAGGGCTGAAGTAAGCGGGTCGAACACACGTGAACCGACCACAAGGAACAGCACGAACACAAGGATTGAAAGTTTCCCTCCCAACAGAAGGTAGGTACCGCACAGTATCATCATCGTAAGCCCGGCACGCACTAAAGTAATGCTCAACAAGACGAACGGGCCTAGCAAGGCTTCCTGACGGTTACAGGCACGGCGAAGTTCGGCAAAGGCGTCACGCAACCGGACAAAACGGTCACCTATCAGATTGTACGCTTTCATTACACGAATACCCTGCAAGTATTCTTCCAACCGGTTTCCTGCATTTATTTTTGCTTGAATTTGCCTGCCGCTCAACTTCCTTTGTGCCTTTGTGCTTGCCCACAGGACGAGCAAGGCAAGCGGCAATGCGGCAAACATACTTACCGCCATCCTCCAGTCTATCCAGACCAGCGAGGCAAAGGCCAGGACGGGCATGACTATGGCACCCATCAGTTGGGGTAGATGGTGCGAAATCCCGGTTTCCGCCATCATAAAGTCAGTAATAAGCATGGAAGACAAATCTCCAGGGTCGCGCTTAGACAGAAAGCCCAACGATAGCTTCCGCAGGTGCTCCGCAAGCGACAGGCGTCCCGAAGCACTCATTTCGTATGCTCCTCTAAAATTGGCTCGGTAGGATGCCCTTTCTGCCAAAGCCATGACCAGCATATAAACGGCCATAATGCCGAATATCCACCACAGGCGGATTGTGTCAAGCGGTTCTCCGCTCCCGTCAAATGCACTGAAAATGGTGCGTACCGCCTCTATGGAAAGACAGAACGGCACAATATTCACTAAGTTGGCAAGCATGGTGTACCCCACCGGCTTGAAAAGTCTTTCCGTGTGGCCTATTGTAATGTTCTTTATTGCATTCATATACGGTCTCCTTTTATTTAATCTTGTTCAACGTCCAATGGTATGCACTCGTATAGGCATCCCACATATTTTTATATACGCCCTCCGCCATGGACAGCCGTTCATGCTTTCCACGCTGCACAATGCGTCCTTCTTTCATGACGACAATCTGGTGCGCGGAAACTATGGAAGAAAGACGATGGGCAATCACAATGACCGTCTTGTCCTTTATCAGCGACTGCAAAGCCATCTGCATTTTATGCTCGTTTTCAGGGTCGGCGAAAGCAGTCGCTTCGTCCAACACCAGTATCGGAGCATTCTTCAATATGGCACGAGCCACACATATCCGTTGGGCTTCGCCGCCGGACAGGAATACACCTTTATCGCCTATCCTTGTTTCGTAGCCTTGCGGCAGACGCTCTATGAAATCGTGGCATTGGGCGGCTTTCGCAGCGGCAATCACCTTTTCTTTCGTAGCATCAGGAGAGCCTACGGCGATGTTCTCATATAATGTGTCGTAAAAAAGGAAAGTGTCTTGAAAGACGAATGAAACCATATCCATCAGTTTTGCGGTAGGTATTTGGCGTATATCTGCACCGCCTATACATATTTTCCCTTGCTCCACATCCCAGAACCGAGGTATCAGGTTGGCGACCGTTGATTTGCCGCTTCCTGACGGGCCGACAAGGGCAGTTATCTTTCCTTGTGATGCAATGAAGCTGACATCACGCAGTGCTTCCGTCCGTGTTCCCTGTTCTGTGTTCTCGTAGGAGAATGACACATGGCGAAATTCTACATCGTAAGCGGCAGGCACTTGCGGATGTTCCGGCTCCGGCACAGGTTTCTTTTCAAGTATGCGGTCGATACGGTTTACTCCTTCATCGATGTCGCGCGTATTGCCTCCCAAGAATGTCAGTTTATAAACGGGGGAAGCCATACCCGGTCCCATGATAATGAAGAACAGCCATACTACCGCTAATGACAAGGATTGTGGACTGGCTTGCATCAGCAGGATACCCATAGGAAGAATAAACGTTACCGTCGAATTGAGCAAGACGGTAAAGGCAATCATTCCGTTCTGGTAAGTGTCACAGCATTTCAAGGCGAATGTCTTGTATGCCTGAATCTCTGCATTGAACTGACGGAACGATCGGACGCTTTGCCCGAATATTTTGACGACAGGCATTCCCCGCACATACTGTACGGCGGACGCGCTCATTTTTTCCTGCGCGTCGTAGTAGATGCCCATGAATTCCCTTGCCCTTTTCCCCATGAAATTGGAAAATTGCAGGAATAAGCTAAGCACCACAACGACCAGGCACACGACCGTCAGCCACACATCCAGCGAAAAAAAGATGACCAGCATTACCACTACCGTTGCTATTACATTGACCAAGTCCGGGATGGTATGGGCTATGAAACCCTCTATTTTCTCGATGTTTTGGTCCATTGTTTTCTTGATGGCTCCCGTAGAGGTATTGTTCAAATATCCCAAAGGCAGTTTGCCGATATGTTCGGACAGACGGACACGCAACCCATACAAGATACGGAACGCGGCCACATGCGAGGACATCAAGGCTGCATATAGCAATACCAATCCGCCAACAAGCCCTCCGAATGCTACCCATCCCCAGTATGTAATGCCCGTTCCGTCCGAAGCGGAAAGATTGGAACCGTGCGACAGCAACTCTTTCAAAATTTCATAAACCGCCCAATAAGGTACAAGCATACACACCGCGCTGCCGGCCGACAGCAGACCTGCCAGTATAAGCAGGCCTTTCCTTTGTCCCGCTATCTCGAACAGACGGGACAAACGTTTTTTCTTTTTTGACTTCTCCATTATTATTACGTTATTTTGAAATAATTCTATATCCGAGCAATGAACTGAACTTATAGCACAGCCATTTCATGCGTCCCAGTATCTGCCCGAAGAAGAATCCCCAACGCGGGCGAAAGAACTTCATGTAATTGGCCTGCTCGATAAGTTGTAAAACAGGTTCCCATTGTTCCACCAAATGCCCGTTATTCAACCCTGAACGGATTTGAGCCTCGTGTTTGCGGAGTGCGTCGGGTTTTGCAACATGCCGGCTCATCATTGTGCCGCACACGTCGAACCATAACTCCCCGCCGCCAAAACGGTGTGCTACGTGACGCAGGAATGTTTTTACCTGTTCCTCGTAAAAATACATCAGCACGCCTTCTATAATGAATATAAATTTCGAATCGGGGTGCTTCCGTAGCAAGTCATCCATCCAGTCGGTTTCCAGCAGTGAAGCCGCGATATAGATATTGCCTGGCTGTTCCGGTATCAACTGCCGACGCAGCGCAATGACTTCCGGCAAGTCCATGTCATAAAAGACGGCTTTTCTGTCTCCGATACGTTGGAAACGGGTATCCAGTCCGCACCCTACGTTTACAACGACAGGATTTGGCTGTGTTTCGATGAACCGCCGCGCGGCGCGGTCGAAATACCATCCGCGCACCACGCAGCCTACTTCGCTGAGTTTTGCCCCGTCGAATTGGGAGTAATCATATTCCAAACTGTCTGCCAGACGTTCCGCAGTCTTGTCATTCAGGATGGGATTGTCACGCCGGCTTTCTTTAGCTCTCATGTAAAGCGGAATAAGAAGTGTCTCGGCTACAATGCTCTTAAACTTGCATTTCTGTTTCATTTCTTTTGGTCTTTAATAGTGAACGATATTCAAACTTGTTCAAAAAAAGGAGGAAAACTCCGTAAAGTTTTCCCCCTTTGTCAGCTGCCCTGTGGTGGCAGTCTGTTTGTATGTGCGTTGCCCGTACCTCATATCTTGATAATTGCTTTCCAGCCTTGAATTTCAAATAGGATATAATCGTGCAAAATTGCCTCCATTTCTTGCCGTGGCACTGAATGCATTAACAGTTCCTCAAACATGGTGAACATCCATACCGTATGCAGATGGATGATAAAGTCGGATACTTCAGTGTTGATTCCGGGATGTCTCTGCTGCATGGCCGCGAACCATGCCTTTACCAATTCCGTAGAACGGCAGGTGTAATCTTCGCGGAAACATTCCAATGAAGAACCTTGTGCATGAAACAACAGAATCCCCATCAGTGTGCGGTGTTTGTCAAAAAGCGAGACGTATTCGTCTATGCATGACCTCAGATATTGTTCCGACCTCATCATCATAATATCCTCGCCCTGTGTGCCGTGATGTTCTTGCAACATGGTTTCCAAAGCATATAAAACGGGACGAACCACCTCACGGAACAACTCATCCTTGTTAGTGAAATAGTTATAGATATTTCCGACACCGACACCCACCAATCCGGCTATTTCGCGCATGGACGTTTTGACATAGCCTTTCCTCTCGAATTGTTGCCTGGCTACAGTCAATATACGGCTGCGAATGTCCTCTTTCAGCACTTGCATAGGTTGTGAACGGTGTTTTAGTCTTTGCAAAGGTACAGGGCTTTATGTTGTCGGGCAATACCCATTTTTAAGGATTTCATTATATCCGGATATGCGTTCGGAATTATTGTTTTACGTGCAGGCAGGACGGTTTAGGACAGTGATTTATGGCAGATGTCTCATAACATTAAATAAATAATCACTGCCGTCTGCTTGTGTTATTGCGTCGTAGGTGTATCCCGCCGATGTGTTCCTGCAAGGCAAGGTCCGTCCCCAGAAAAAGTTAGTGCCGGAGCGGCTATGTTTTGCCGTATGTGAATTCATGTTTAGCAGCAAAGAAAAAATATGTCCGACATATTTCGAATTATGTCGGACATATTTTAAAATGCAAGGCACATATTTTTCGCTCGCTTCCAAACCTGCGTGAGCGCAGGGCTTCGCACCATGCGTAAATATGGACGGAATCGGCGGCGCCGAGGACACCCGGTTACGGGACGGCCGGAATAGGGTAGGGAATGGTGCCGGTAGAGTTTTATTTTGCTTCCTGTGCGTTATTGCCGATAAAGCGCAGCAGGAATTGGCGGAACAGCGGGCACATTTGCTTGTAGGCTTCTGCCGTGGGGTGTATGCCGTCGGGGCACAGTTCCTTGAAGTTGTATTCGTTTATCCCGCTTTCTGCCCAGAGGTTCAGCACGGGCACGGAAAAGCGTTCGGCGCATTCTATTTGCGCGTCCACGTAGTCGCACATCCTGCGAGGCGGGTTGTATTTGCTCAAGCCTGTGCGGCTGTAACCGTATGAGTCAGTGAAACTTTTCAGCGAAGCGAACAGCAGTATCTTTGCCGAAGGGGCGTGCTGCTGTATGGTTTTAATGCAGTAGTTCAGTCCGCCGCACTGTGTGGCGAGTTTCCGCTCGTCAAAGCCGTCGTCGCCGGTATAGTCGGACGATGTTCCAATCGGGTTGCCCCAGATGTCGTTTGTGGAGCACCATATTATATATATGTCGTACGGGGCTTTGCCTGCGGCGCATTGCTCCGATACGATTTTGGGTATTCCTCCGATTACGGCTTTGCCGTTCTCGATTTTTGTTTGTTTGCACAGTCCGTCGCCGGCTTTTCCGAAATTGTGGAACTCTGCGCCGGGCAGCATTGCGGCAAGCACGTCCTGCGCGCCGCGGTCGTTGAAGAATTGTGCCACCGAGCCGCCGAATATGGCTATGCGTGTCTGGGCTGTGCCGAGTAACGGACAGATAACTAAGGACAACACGAGCGCAGTTTTGAATAGAAAGGATAGGGAATGGGGCTTTTTCATTTTGTTGTTCGTTATTTATGGTATCAAGATTCTAAAATGTTTGTTTTTTAGCGTTTAAAGTTAGTTCTTTCCTTGAATTATTGCAAGAAATATGTTTTTTGACCCGACAAACAAGGCGTTAATGATTGAAATGAAAAGCCTCTCCCTGACGGAAGAGGCTTTCTTTTAATTTAAAAACACCTGCTATGTAATAAGGTTTGAACTTCTTTTTACAAAGCAAGTATCTTAGGTTCTCAGAGTTTAAATTCGAATTAATTACTTTAACTCGAATGTGGTTTCACCGCCTTCCACTTCGTTAGCGTTGACTTTGTCTTCACGCAGAAGCCAACCGAGGCCAAGGTAGAAGTCTTTTTCAGTGATTTTCGCAGTTTTCTTAATCTGTTTGAGAGTTTGTGCACCGTTTTCATTAAGTGAACTCCAAATTTTGCCTGCGAGTTCTCCAGCTTTTTCTTGTAGCATAATAGTTTTTTATTTTTAAGAAGTTGGTATATAATCTGTTGAATATACTCTTCTTTGTTTGACACGACAAATATAAGGGAAATAATTAATATTGGTATTTAAGTTTATATTAAAATGCGATTATAAAGATGTAAACATGGGTTGTTTTGCAATGTAAGTTTGACACTTTGGCATGTAAAGCATATAAAAAAGGGGGGACGCAAAGTAGCGTCCCCCGGTAAAGCAATCTTATTTTACAATAAAATTATTCTGCGCGGAGAGTAAAGCGTTTGAACGCTGTTACTGTGCAGTCTTTGTCAGCTTTTTTGAGATAATCTGCAACAGAAAGGCTTCCGTCCTGGATGAATTCCTGGTTCAGGAGGCAGTTTTCCTTGTAGAATTTTTGCATACGGCCTTCTGCGATTCTCTCTATCATAGCCTCGGGTTTACCTTCCTGGCGTGCTTTGTCGGCAGCAATCTCGAACTCACGCAGACGAACGTCCTCGGGAACATCGTCTTTGTTTATCGAAATAGGATTCATTGCTGCGATTTGCATAGCTACGGCGTGGCCATATTGAGGGTCGACAGCTTTGTTCAGCGCAACCATGGTGCAGAGCATGTGTTTGCCCTGGTGGTCGTAAGTTGAAATATTGTCGCTTTCGATATACGAATAGCCGTCGAGTTCCATTTTCTCGCCTGTTATGCCGCTTCTTGCAATGATTGCGTCTGCTACGGTTTCATTGCCAAGCATGAGACCTTTTATCTCGTCCAAGGATTTTGCTTTTGCAGCTACTGCAGCGTCGATTATCTGCTGGTTCAGCTTTACAAAGTCTTCGTTCTTTGCAACGAAGTCAGTCTCACATTTCAGTGCGATTATTGCGCCGAATCCGTTTTCTGCCTTTACCAGTACGCAACCTTCTGAAGCTTCGCGGTCTGAACGCTTTGCTGCTACGGCTTGTCCCTTTTTGCGGATTATTTCCATAGCTTTTTCGATGTCGCCGTTAGACTCTTCGAGTGCTTTTTTGCAATCCATCATTCCGGCGCCGCTCAGCTTACGGAGTTTTGTGATTTCTGCTATTGTTACTGCCATAATAGTCGTGATTTTTTATTTTAATGAATTATTCTGCAACTTCGGCTGTGGATTCTTTTGAAGACTCTGCCTCTTTTTCTGCATTCTCGGCAGCGTTTTCTTCTTTTTCTACGCGTGCTTTCTGTGAACGGTGGCGCATTTTGGGAGCTTCGTCGGGTTGCTGTGCAGCTGCTTCAGCGTCGGCCTTTTCTATTTTGCGTTCTTCTATGCCTTCGTTGATGGCAGCGCAGCATGCGTCGAGAATAACTTCTACACTCTTTGCTGCGTCGTCGTTAGCGGGAATAACGTAATCGATGTTTGAAGGATCGCTGTTTGTATCAACTATTCCGAATACGGGGATTCCAAGGCGGTTTGCCTCGCGTACAGCGATGTTTTCCTTGTATACGTCAACAATGAACAGTGCGGCAGGCAGGCGTGTGAGGTCTGCGATAGAGCCGAGGTTCTTTTCGAGCTTGGCACGCTGGCGGCTTATCTGGAGAATCTCGCGTTTTGAAAGGTTTGAGAAAGTTCCGTCGGCTGTGAGCTTGTCGATGTTTGCCATCTTTTTAACTGCCTTACGTATTGTAGGGAAGTTAGTAAGCATACCGCCCGGCCAGCGCTCGATTACGTAGGGCATTCCTACAGAAGTGGCTTTGGCTGCAACGATTTCCTTTATTTGTTTTTTAGTAGCAACGAAAAGGATTTTCTTGCCGGATTTTGCAATCTGTTTCAGTGCTTCGGCAGCAGAATCAACTTTTGCTACTGTTTTGTTCAGGTCGATAATGTGGATTCCGTTGCGTTCCATAAAGATGTATGGAGCCATAGCCGGATTCCATTTGCGTTTCAGGTGGCCGAAGTGGCAACCAGCTTCTAATAAGGTTTCGAAATTTGTGCGTGACATTTGTCTTTTGTTTTAATTGTTTACTTTCTTTTTGTTGCTTTTGAGCACCAACCGCCGGGTAGTCCGTTCTGCAATTTAATTTATTTGGGTTGCTTGCCGTAACAAGCTAACCCAAATATTTGTATCCTGGAATCGCGGTGGTTTAGATACTAAACTGTTTTGCCGTTCGGTAAACGCATTAACGTTTAGAGAACTGGAAGCGGCGGCGTGCTTTTGGACGTCCCGGCTTCTTGCGTTCAACCTCACGGGAATCACGTGTCATAAAGCCTTCTTTCCTTAATGCGGCTTTATCTTCGGGATTTATTTTAACGAGAGCGCGGGCAATAGCAAGGCGAAGTGCTTGTGACTGGCCTGTAAAGCCGCCTCCGTCGATGTTTGCCTTGATGTCGTATTTTTCCAATACTTCAAGAGTCTGGAGCGGTTGTTTAACCACGAATTGTAAAATAGATGATGGAAAGTACTCTGTGATGTCTTTTTTGTTTATAGTAATCTTTCCTGTACCTTCGCTTACGAATACGCGTGCAACTGCACTCTTTCGTCTGCCTAATGCGTTAATGACTTCCATTTACTATTTTATTTATACTGGTTAATATCTATTGTTTTGGGAGACTGAGCTTCATGTTTGTGCTCGTTTCCTTCGTATACGTACAAGTTTCCGAGAATTGTACGTCCCAAACGGTTTTTAGGCAACATGCCGCGAACTACTTTGCGAACCAAAGTAGAGGGGCCGTTAGGCTTGTTGAAAATGCTTTGCGGTGTATGTTCGCGCTGGCCGCCGGGGTATAATGAGTAAGTGTAATAAGTTCTGCCGGTCCATTTATTACCAGTAAGGCGTACTTTGTCGGCGTTGATGATGATAACGTTGTCGCCGCAATCGCTGTTGGGTGTAAATGACGGTTTGTATTTGCCGCGGAGCAGTTTGGCTACTTTCGTGCAGAGACGTCCGAGCACTTGATCTGTAGCGTCCACAACTACCCACTCTTTCTGTGCATTTTTCTTGTTTACAGAAATAGTCTTAAAACTTAATGTGTTCACTTTCGTTTCTGTTTTAAATGTTACTTTATTACAATTCATGACGATTTTTGCACCGTCTTTCGAACTGCATGAATGCATTTGATAATTAATGCGTTCATTGCTTTAATCGCGATTCACTAACCATAACGCCCGGCCAAAATTGGCGTTACTATTAACACGCGCTTTGCAGGTTTTCTGCCTGCTGATAATAATCGGCGTGCAAAAGTACGAATTTATTTACATTCCGTCGCATGTTTATCATAAATATTTTCAGAGGTTTTGCCTGTTTGTTTGTATATTTAGGTAGCAAGGCGGTAAAATTTTTCATTGGTGCTCTGTTTTATGCTTGAGAATATTTGTTTGCCGGTAGAAAAAACGGTATAAATGTTTTGTATAAAAAACGGGAAAACCGGTCACGAGAAAAGCTGTTTTGAGACTCCAAAATGTGAAAACTGATTTTCACTTCGTTAAACAAGCATAGGAGCAAATAAAAAATACAAGGCACATAATTCAAAATATGTCTGACATATTTTAAAATATCTCAGACATATTTTTTGCTCTCTGAAAACCCTGCTGAAAAACGCGTGAAAAACACGGACAAAATCAGATGTGCGTGTCTATAACAAATTTATATAGGTGTTTCCCTGTCTTATCTGTCTTCTAAACGGGCTTGTGCCAGATAGGCAGAATATTTGTTCGCGTCGTCCAAGAAAAACATTAATACGGATGTGCTTATCAATATTATATACAGCACGAGCACACTGGCGATGAAAACGGCTATATATTCCATTATATAAATGAGTACCGGTGAAGAACTCGCTCCTGTCATTACCACTGCTGTAGCGTTGTCGTACAGGCTCAGGCCCAATGTGGCTGCCGGGATTGTCAATATCACGACGAGTATGATGGCGGCAGTATTTACCAGTAAAAGCCGAAGGAACACCCGTCCCCACTGTTCTGCAGTTCGTTTTGCGGCTGTTTTTAATGCTTTGCGAAAGTTTATGTCGTTCAGCATATATTCATAGCCGGAGATGTACAACGGAACGGAAACGAAAACCGCATATATTATAAAGGCTGTCCACAGCCATGCGCTGACCGTTATGCTTATGTATGCGAGTATTGCGCCGATTATTCCGAATACAATGAATGCAAGCAGGCAAAATTGTATGAAACGGAGTCCGGAATAGAAAAAGTCGCTTATGCGCGATGTCTTGACGCAGAAAGCCTTTTTTTCTTTGTCGAAGTTGGATAAATAATGGAATGTGTAGCCGCGCCATAGCATGAACAAGACAACGGAGACCAATGTCCCGATTATATATTTTGCGAGGAACCACTCTGAAATCTCGTGGTAAGGCATATAGTGGTTGTAATCTATTTTTACAACACCTACGTTGCCGCATATTGTGACTGTTGCAATCAGTGCAAATAACAATGTCGGAATGGCCAGCCCGAGGCTTATTGTTTTTATGTTGTTTATTATGATTTTAATGCCGGATTTTATGCTTTTTATAATAGATATGTCCGGCGTTTCAAAATTAAGTTCTTTCATATTGAAACCTTTTCGTTATACAGGCAACGAAGATACGTAAAAAAAGTATACCTTTGTACACATATATGGAAAATTCAGTTGTATCATGGGGCTTTATCGGTTGTGGTGAGGCAACCGAAAAAAAGAGCGGCCCGGCTTTTTCGTTGGTCGAGGGTTCGAGGGTTGTTGCTGTCATGAGCCGCAGCAAGGATAAGGTGCGTTCTTATGCAGAGCGTCACGGAATACCGCGGTGGTACACAGACCCGCAGGAACTTATCGACGACCCCGAGGTAAATGCCGTATATATAGCAACACCTCCTTCCACGCATGTTACGTATGCCATAATGGCACTAAAGTCGGGTAAACCGGCTTATGTGGAAAAGCCATTGGCTTCGAATTATCCGGATTGCGGAAGAATTAACCGCATAGCCGAAAAAACAGGCGTTCCATGTTTTGCGGCATATTATAGAAGGTATCTGCCTTATTTTAAAAAGGTAAAACAGCTTATAGACGAAGGCCGGATAGGCAAAGTTATAAATGTACAGCTTCGTTTTGCCGCACCCCCGCGCGACTTGGATTACAGCAGACAGAACATGCCGTGGCGTGTTTTGCCTGACATAGCCGGCGGCGGATACTTTTATGATTTCGCTCCCCACCAGATAGACATGCTGCAGGAGATTTTCGGCCCTATAGTAGAGGCCAAAGGCTATTGCAGTAATCGTGCCGGTTTATACGAAACAGAAGATACCGTAAGCGCCGCGTTCCGCTTTGCTTCAGGTCTTCCGGGCTCTGGCTCCTGGTGCTTTGTAGCACATGAGTCGGCAAGAGAAGATTGTATAGAAGTGATAGGCGACAAGGGACAGCTTAGTTTTTCTATCTTCATATACACACCTATAAAGCTGAACACGGAGCGCGGGCACGAGGAAATAGTTGTAAAGAATCCGGAACACGTGCAGTTGCCTTTGATAAAGTTGGTAGTAGAGCATTTGCAGGGCAAGGCTGTATGTAATTGCGACAGCGTAAGTGCAACATCTGTAAACTGGGTAATGGACCGTATTTTAGGAAAGTTGTAGACAATAGGAATTAAAAAAAGTATTTACCCACATAATCTCTATAATATTATTTAAACAATAGCCGTAATAGTTAGCATGCGGCAAAAGAGACATAGTTGGCGTCTCAAATCTTTTGTAAAAGGGAAATACATAGCTCAATGTGATGAGAATATTAACTTGCATAATATTTTGTATCTGCATTTGGAATATGTGTTTTGCAAATGCACCTGCTCGAGCATTAATGTCGTGTGCAGGTAATGAAGAGTGGCTGGATTCTTTATCAAACGATACGGCCAAAGCTTTGCCGGAAAAGAAATCGCATAAAAAAAAGTGGAAGCAAAGCAAGTTTTATAAATTCCTTAAGAGTCTGAATGAGATAGACACTACTTACGTAACTCCCAACTATTATAATTTTACGGCGATGGTGCAGCAAACCTGCCTGATAAATGCTTATAGCATAAGAGGCCGAAGCGCAGGCAGCGACAAGCAGCAAATAAATTTTTATTCCAAGCCGCGACTTACTTTAGGCCCTTATATTGGATGGCATTGGATTTTTCTCGGTTATAATTTTGATATAGCGCGCACTTATACCTCTAACAAATCTACACAATTCAATTTGAGCGTTTACAGTTCCGCGTTCGGAGCCGATTTGATATACCAAAAGAACAACGGCGACTACACAATCGGCTCGGTTAAAGGTTTCGGAAAACAGAACGACAAGATATACAAGGATGTCAAGTTTGATGGCCTTAAAACGTCGATAAAAAGTTTGAACGTTTATTATATATTCAACCATAAACGCTTTTCTTATCCGGCTGCTTACGGGCAAAGTACCGTGCAGAAGAAAAGCTGCGGAACGTGGAAACTCGGGTTTATATATTCACACCAGGCATTGGATTTTGATTATTCCCGTTTACCGTCATCGTTGATAACAGGAGGCAACAATGGCGTTGGATTATATGACGAGTTAAAATTCAACGAAATAAACTATTATGATTACAGCATAAATTTCGGCTATGCCTACAACTGGGTTTTTGCTCCGAACCTCCTGTGTTCCGTGTCGATAGCCCCGGCTGTGGGATATAAGTTTGCCAAAGGCGAATCGTTCGAGAGCCAAGACATATTATTCAAGCGCAGTACATTCAACTTCGACGCTATTGGAAGAATGGGGCTGGTTTGGAACACAAACAGATTTTTCATGGGTACATCGGCGGTGGTACACGCATATAATTATAACAAAAGCAAGTTTTCGATAAGCAACGCGGTTGCGGTATTTAATATATATGTAGGTGTGAATTTTATGCCCAAGGGACATTACAGGCGTTCAAACCCGAAAAAATTCAAAAAATGGTAGACAAACATCCGTTAGAACCTTTCCTACCGCACGGCACACGGCTTTTAATGCTCGGCAGTTTCCCTCCTCAGCAAAAACGCTGGTCCATGGAGTTTTTCTATCCTAACTTCAATAATGACATGTGGCGTATATTTGGAAAGATATTCCGTGGTGACAGCCAGTTCTTCGTAGATTCGGAAAATAAATGCTATCGTCGCGACGATATAGTAAAATTGCTTGAGGAAAAAGGAATAGGATTATATGATACGGCAACCGAAGTGATACGCCGCAAGGATAACGCGTCGGACAAATATTTGGAGATATTGGAGCCGACCGATGTACGCGGAATGCTATCAACTCTGGAGCAATGTCGTGCCGTTGTAGCTACGGGGCAGAAAGCAGCTGATGAAATAGGCCGGCAATTGGAAGTAGAGGTCCCTAAAACAGGAATGTCTGTTGGTTTTGAATTAAATGGCAGGCAGCTTCTCTTTTTCCGTATGCCCAGCAGTAGTCGCGCATACCCGTTGTCGCTCGATAAGAAAGTCGGATTTTACAGGAATATGTTCGAGCAGGTAGGCTTGTTGTGACACGTGTTTCGTCATAGTATGGTTGTCGACGCGGACATACTGCGACATGAAAAACAGGATTAAAAAAAGCCTTTCAAAAGGCTGAAAAATGGTGCTTGATTTTCAGTGCGTTATACCCACATGGGAGAAAAGAAAAAATACAAGGCACATATTTTAAAATATGTGCCTTGTATTTTAAAATATCTCAGACATATTTTTTGCTTCCTGTGGGCCGGCTCAAGGAATGGCAGACAAAAAAGGCTTTTTTTCGGAGCACTTATTTTTATAAAGGCACTTCCACCGGAAAAGGTTGCTTGGTTAGATCGTTTCCGATGTTGTGCGATTGGTGAAAGACCGGTGTACGTTTTTCATTTAAGAAATTGGCGGCACATTCGTTTTCGTATTGGCTCACAGATGACATAGATTTGTTGTTGTGTTTGTGTCTTATGTGAAATAGCTTGATTTATAGTTGTATATCTTTGTTTTGTGCTCTCTGGTATTGGATTCTACATTTAACGTTCTTGTAATTCAATTGTTTCATAATCTTAAAATCTCTGTAAAAATAGCGTAACAAGGCCATAATATTTTTGCAGCGAAATTCAAAATAGATTTTAAAGTATGAAACAAATTGAAAAAGTGCTTTTGTCGCTGCTTATTCTTTTATCGGCAGGACTGCAAGTATTGGCAAATGTAAACGTTAACGAATTAAAACACGGTACAATCAAAGGCCGTATATTGGATACTTCCAACCAGACACTTCCCGGAGCTACAATCTATATAGATTCGCTGCACACAGGAGTGGTGAGTGATATTAATGGCTTTTATACACTCACGAATATAGCACCGGGTACGTATAAGGTTAAAGTGTCGTATGTAGGCTATTCACCGGTAGAAATGACAATAACGGTTCCTGAAGGTAAAACGGTAGAAAGCGATGTAATGCTGAACGACGGCGTAAAATTGCGCGAAGTAGTGGTAGGCGGTGCATTCAACGGGCAACGCCGCGCTTTGTCTTCACAAAAGAATGCAATGGGAATCGTGAACGTAGTGTCTGCCGACCAGGTTGGAAAGTTTCCCGATTCGAATATAGGCGACGCACTGAAGCGCATATCAGGAATAAATGTGCAGTACGACCAGGGAGAAGCCCGTTTTGGGCAGGTACGCGGAACGAGTGCCGACCTCAGTTCGGTTACAATCAACGGAAACCGTATTCCGTCGGCAGAAGGAGACACGCGTAACGTGCAGCTCGACCTTATTCCGGCTGATATGGTGCAGACAATAGAGGTAAACAAAGTTGTGACGGCCGACATGGACGCAGATGCGATAGGCGGAAGCATAAATCTCGTTACGAAAAACACGCCCAACAAACGTATGTTCAATGCAACGGCCGGAAGCGGGTATAATGCCGTTAGCAAAAAAGCGCAACTCAATTTAGGGTTGACATACGGTGACCGCTTCTTTAACGACAAACTCGGGCTGATGTTTTCCGGCTCATACCAAAATGCACCCGGCGGCTCTGACAATGCAGAGTTTGAATATGATGTTGATGATGGAAGTGTTGTAATGAAAGAAGCACAAATGCGACAGTATTACGTAACCCGCGAACGCCAGAGTTATTCTTTGGCCTTGGATTATGAGTTCAACCCCGACCATAAGATTTCGTTTAAAGGTATTTATAACCGCCGCAATGACTGGGAAAACAGATACCGCGTGGTTTATAAGGATTTGGACGAAAGTGATCCTTCAGAACAATCCATAGAATTGCAAACCAAGGGCGGAGCTGACGATACAAGGAATGCGCGTTTGGAACGCCAGCAAACAATGGACTTTACTTTAGACGGCGAACACAATCTCGGCGGCCGTTTGCTTATGGATTGGGCTGCTTCTTTCTCACGTGCCAGCGAAGACCGGCCAAACGAACGCTATTTCGGTTTGAAAATGGACAACAATACAGGTGAAAACCTTATTAATACTTTCCATGGTATTGGTGGTCGTGCACCTTATTCTACTATTGCTATCCCTGGATTGGATAATGAAGGTTGGGAATTGGACGAGCTTACAAACAGCAATCAAAGTATTTATGAAAATGAATGGAAGTTCCGCCTTAATTTTGAGTTGCCTCTGATGAAAGGACTTTACGGAAACACATTGCGTTTTGGCGGTAAGTATACAAACAAAGAAAAAGACAGGGAAACAACCATGTATAAGTACGACGGCGAAGATGTAAACGACAATCCTATCTTTAACGACGGAGGTGCTTGGCGCGAACACGGTTCGTCGCAAATTCGCAAAGGATTTATGGTTGGCGACAACTATCCCGAAGGAACGCACTTCGTAAGCAAGAAATATCTCGGCAGCATTAATTTCAATTCAATGCAAGGAGAACCCGACTATGAAGAAATGTCGGGCAATTATCACGCAAAAGAAGAAATCACCAGTGCTTACTTGCGCTTCGACCAAAAGCTTGGACAAAAGTTGGACCTTATGCTCGGTCTGCGCATGGAGCACACAGCGTTGAACTACCGTGGTTTGAACTGGGTTGTAGATGAGGACGAGAATGAAAGTTTGGAATCAACCGGCAATCGCAAAAACAGCTATACGAACTGGCTTCCGAGCGTGTTGTTAAAGTACGATGTGAACGACGACCTTAAATTGCGTGCTTCATTTACAGAAACGCTTTCACGTCCCAAGTACTCTGCATTGATACCAAGTGTTAACTATAACCGCGCAGACGAGGAAGCAACCATCGGAAACCCAAACTTGAAGCCCACCACGTCGTATAACTTTGATTTGAGTGCAGAATATTACTTTAAGTCAGTTGGTTTGGTAAGCGTCGGCTTGTTCTACAAAAGTATAAACAACGTAATAGTTGATGAAGTATGGAAAGGAATGGACTCGCAGTTACCAATTACCGGTACGTATGATTACGAAATATCAAAGCCCATAAATGCTTACGACGCAGACCTCTTTGGCGTAGAAGTTGCTTACCAGCGTGATTTTGGTTTCATAACTCCGGCTCTCAAGTGCCTCGGTTTTTACGGAAACTATACTTATACGGCAAACAAGACAAAGAATCATCATTTTGAACACCGCGTTCTGGAGGATGGCGAGGATATCGATATGATTGGTTCGCCCGAGCATACCGCAAATGCTTCTCTCTTTTTCGAGAAGTGGGGCTTTAATCTCCGTCTTTCCTACAACTTTGCTTCAGCTTTTGTGGATGAAATGGGCGAGGTTGCTCAATTGGACCGTTATTATGATAAAGTGAATTATTTGGATTTGAACGCTTCGTACACATTCGGCAAACGTTTCAAGACTACCATATATGCCGATGTGACGAACCTTTTGAATCAGCCGTTGCGCTATTACCAAGGCACGAAGGACCGCACTGCACAGGTGGAATACTACGGTGCGCGCTTTAATGCCGGAATAAAAGTGAGCTTTTAGTTAAATTGTGAAGCCTTGCTTGTTATACAAACGGTGAGGCTTCATACTTTCTTTCAGAGAAATCCCGTATTTTGATACCTTTGCATATAAAACCAATGTACAAAACAATAATAATGAATATGGAAATTAAAAGACTTATGCTTCTGCCTGCCTTGCTTCTTTTTGCCATATTGTGTACGGCGCAAGACAGTATAGATTATAGTGTTTACGACGACAAGTGCAATTTTTATATAGCCAATGACCTTGGGCGTAACGGTTATTACGACCAAAAGCCTATAGCAGAACTAATGGGAGTTATGGCCGAAGAGGTAGGCCCCGAATGTGTGATAGCTACCGGCGATGTACACCACTTCGAAGGCGTGCAGTCAACGCAAGACCCTTTGTGGATGACTAATTATGAACTTATTTACAGTCACCCTGAGCTCATGATTGACTGGTTTCCCGTGTGCGGCAATCACGAATACCGCGGCAACACGCAAGCCGTGCTGGATTATAGCCGGATAAGCCGCCGCTGGAATATGCCTGCACGCTATTATACCAAGGCTTTTAATGAAGAAGGGACTACCGTGCGCGTGGTGTGGATTGATACAACTCCCCTTATAGACAAGTATCGTGAAGAAAGTGACAAATACCCTGACGCCGGAAGACAAAATATCGCGACACAACTCGAATGGTTGGATGCCACACTTGCCGCAGCAAAAGAAGATTGGGTGGTTGTGGTAGGACATCATCCCATTTATGCCGAAACTTCAAAGGATGACATAGAGCGCATTAACATGCAGCAGCGTGTTGATACTATTCTGCGCCGCCACCGTGTAGATATGTATATCAACGGACATATTCATAATTTCCAGCACATACGTGTTAATGGCAGCAATATAGATTATATCACCAATTCGGCCGGCTCGCTCAGCCGTAAGGTAAATCCAGTAAATGGCACTGTTTTTTGCAGTAGCGAGCCGGGGTTCTCGATACTTTCGGCAAGCCCTTCTTCGTTGGAACTTCGTATGATAGACAAGCATGGCAAAGTGCTGCACACGGTGACACGCACCAAATGAAAGCAGAGCAAAAAAGTTTTTTTGCGGTAGGTGTACTTTGTAAGGAATGCAGACATTTAAGTCAGTAAAAAATGAGTAAGGAAAACGAGCTTTTTAGTACCCGAAAACGATATCTGATTTTCAGCTTGTTATAAATACATAGGAGAAAAGAAAAAATACAAGGCACATATTTTAAAATATGTGCCTTGTATTTTAAAATATCTCAGACATATTTTTTGCTTCCTGTGAGCCGGCTCAAGAAAAGGCAGACAAAAAAGACCACAGAATCCGGTTTGTTATTCTTTTTTCCGGATTACAATGTCTGACATGAATGTGATGTCGTAGTTTGAAATGCCGTGAGTCTTGAGGATTTCTTTGTCTGATTGCATTCTTTTTAGGAACTCTTCTCTTTTCAGTTCTGCATATGCACGGCTGTACAGTTCCACAGCTGCTTTTGTGTCACCGTCAATCCATGCCGCGTGTCCGGCGTTTAGAAGGTCTTCGCCTTGTTCTTCTTTCAAAAGGAGTTTGTCGTAATATTTGCGGGCTTGCTTTATGTCATCCGTAAGTATCGAGCACCAGGCTATAGCGCGCGTTGCTGCCGTCATGTCCGGATTCAGGTATTCTGCCTTAAAGAACTCGTGCATGGCGTCGTCATACGATTCCAAATGTACAAGGCATTCACCGCAACGGAAGGCTATCTTCGCGTCTTCCCCCTTGGCCGTTTCTAAAAGACGGTAGTAGTTTAAGGCGTCTTTGTAGTTACCTACAATACGGTTTGTCTGTGCCAGGTGTTGCAAGGTCCATTTTGAATCTCCGCTCAAGGCGTTTGCTTTTTCATAGGCGGCTATTGCGTCGAAGTACGATTTCTTTTTCTGGTAGCAGAATCCTAATTCCTGATATACTTCGGAGTCGGCAAATCCTTTTGTTTCGCTTAGCAGCAGGAAAGAAATAGCCATGTCGTACTTTCCTTTCTTTATGGCATAGGCACTTATTTTATTGATTTCTGTTTTGTCCTTGAATGCTTCTGCCAGTTCGTTACAATCAAGCAAGGACATATCTGTTTCGAAAGGGTTAGCCGGTTTTGATTTCCCGCTGTACAGGTAGAAGAAACGGAACAGGTTGCGCAGGTAGTTGCGGCAGGTCGATTCGGATGTTTGTGCTATGGCCGTGTCATATCCGCCCATTTCCGGAAGTTGTGAGATAATCATGTTTACTTGCCCGTCTGTCATCTGGGTGGTAAGCATGCAGAAAGAATACTTGTCGGAGTCGCAAAGCACGTCACTCTTTAACAAAGCGTTTGCTATGCCTTTCAATCCTGTTTTACGGATTTGTTTAGGAATGCCGGGGTGGTTTTCCTCGAAAGGATACAGCCAATTTGCTGCGTTATTGAAAAACGGGTATCGCTTCAACGTTGAAAATGTACTGTAATATATATCCGCACCGGCCGCTTCCAATTCAGCCAGTTTTCCTACTTGCTGCTCAAAGTTTTTCCATTCGGGATTAGACTCGCTTATTTCCTCTAATGAGTCGATACCGAATTTTTCAGGGTTGAAATTGTGGCTCTTTAGCATGGCCGGTATAATTTCTTCCCTCATCTTTCTGTCCACTTCGTGTGTGGAAAGGCTTTCAATTATTAGCTTCTGAAGATTTTGCATGTCGGTCGTAAAACGAGGATTGTTGCACAAATCCTTTAGCTTGCTTGTGATAACAGGGTAGGCGAAAAGTCTTTTTCTGTATGTGTAAAGCGTGAATGCCATTGCTACCAGCATTCTTATGCGCAGCATACTGCTTGTGGCTGTGGAATAGTTGTCGGCAAAGAAGATTATTTTGCGTGCGTCGAATGCTTGCAGACAGTTAATAAACAAGCCGCTGGCCATTAAAACTTTGTCGTTTTCCGCAATAAGCGCAGAGTCGATTACTTCTTGTGCTTGCGCCGCGGCTTCGTCATTCCATAAGAAAGAATCATACGAGGCGTTGAACAGCTCGGTGTAAAGTTCTACATGTTTGTTGGCGTCTTCTTCACATGGCTCGGAGGTTATGTTTTTCAACTCGAGGTTCTCCATGTCTTTAAGGATTTCGCTTATTGACCTCATGCGGGCCGATGTTCCTGTAACTAAAGCACGCTCTGTTTGCGCTGCCTTTTCGGCTATGTTATAACATGTTGCTATGAAGTTTGTATGCTGCTGTTCACGCGCAGGGTCGTTATTTCCTTGTTCCATATAGTAGAGCAGCAAACCATAAGCCGAATTAACATCGGCAACTTCGTCAAGCAGTTTCCAGTCGCCAAGTACATTTGCAAGTTCTTGTAGAAGTTCCAAGGCTTCTCCCAAATGCCTTTCGTCAAGTTTGTTTATGGTTCTTTTATATAATTGCCAGAAAGTAGGTTTCCCGCTCATTTTGTGATATATTTAGATGTAATTAAATCTTTTTCCGGAATAGGCGATTTTACGTATTTACGGCTTATGCACCATTGCAGGGATTTATCGTAATCGCTTTTCTTAATGCTTTGCGCTTTTGAGTATTCTGGTATGGAAAGGCTGTCGAGCATTGCTGCCGGAATTACGTATTGTCTTATCAAGGTTGTATCTGCGCATTTCCTGTTTCTGTTTATTTGTTCGGCTGCCTGTTCGTATCCTTTTATAAGCAGTTCTATTTGTTTTGACTTCTTCTTAATAACAGTGTCGGCTATGGCAAGGCATCCAAACTTTATTCCTGAATTCTGTGTGGAAAATACTTTTACGTTTCCCGTTTGCAGCAAATATTCTGAATGCGGGCGCGGTATTATTACGGCGTCAACCTGATTGCTTGCGAGCATTTGGCGACGGATTATTATGTCGTTAATTTGTGGGCGCAGTATTTCAAAAGTAGGCATTTTAGTGATACTGCAAATTTCATCGGCCAAGTAGTCTGAGGTGCTGTGCCTTGTAATGGCTACGAGCCGTTCGCGCATGTTGCTGAGCTTTTTTATTCTTTTTGTACGATTGGCAATAACATCCACATCGCCTTCGGTTCTCATGACAAGTTTAAGGTCAAACCCTTTTGTGGATTTCAAATACATGGCTGCCGGCAGAGTAGTAAACGTACCGTCAATTAAGCCTTTCTCTAATGCGTCGTTACACTTTAGTATTGACTTGTAGTTTATGAATTCTACGTTTAATCCGAGTTTCTTATAGATATTCATGTCTTCTGCCACATAGAATGGCAGGCAGTCGGTTGTAGGCAGTACTGCTATTTTAAGATTAACGGTATCCTTTCCTGCGTGTATCGGCTTGTCGTTGCTTTTCTTTGTTGAGCACGACATGAATATGGTTATGGCAAGCAGCGCGTATAGTATTTTAGTTCCCACAATTATTCTTATAAAAGAAAAAGCAACTTTGCTTTGCCTTGACGGCGTGGCGCGGTTGCCTTTTCTCGTATTTGTTGGTTATTTAGTTATATGCTTCCTTTGGCAGAATGAAAAATCCATTCTACGTAGAGGGAGCTGTGTTATTTATCGCCGGTTATGGCTGCGATACCGGGAAGTGTTTTACCTTCTATTGCTTCGAGCAGTGCGCCTCCGCCGGTTGATACGTAAGAAACTTTGTCGGCCATGCCGAATTTGTTAATACATGCAACCGAGTCGCCTCCGCCTATGAGCGAGTATGCTCCGTTTGCGGTAGCTTCAACGATAGCGTCGGCGATAGCGCGTGAGCCTGCGGTGAAGTTGTCGAACTCGAATACTCCGGCCGGCCCGTTCCAAAGGATAGTTTTCGCGTTCCTTATTGCGTCGGCGAATTTTTCCATGGTTTTTGGACCTATGTCCATGCCTTCCCAGCCTTCGGGTATGTTGTCCGACGGGCATATTTGCGTGTTGCAGTCGTTCGAGAAATCGTCGCCGGCTTTCGAGTCTTCGGCCAGCAGCAATTTAACGCCTTTCTCTTCAGCTTCTTTTACGAGGTTGTTTGCAAGGTCGAGGAAGTCGTTTTCAACGATAGATTTTCCTATTTTGCCGCCTTTTGCTTTCATGAAAGTGTAGGTCATGCCACCGCCGAGAATGAGGGTGTCGACTTTGGTAAGGAGGTTTTCGATAATCTCGATTTTCGAAGATACTTTCGAACCGCCCATTATTGCTACGAACGGGCGTTGTATGTCGTTCAGCACCTTGTTAACGGCATTTATTTCCTTTTCCATCAGGTAGCCGAACATTTTATGGTCGGCGTCGAAGTAGTCGGCTATGATAGCTGTCGAAGCATGTTTGCGGTGTGCAGTTCCGAATGCGTCGTTTACGTAGATGTCGGCGTATGAAGCCAAAGTTTTGGTGAATTCCTGCTGACGTGGTTTGAGGGCTTTCTTTGCGGCAGCCTTTTCGTCGTCGTTTGCAAATTCGCCGCGTGGCTTTCCGGTTTCTTCTTCATAGAAGCGGAGGTTTTCAAGCAACAGTACATCACCGTCTTTCATTGCGTCAACCTGTGGTTTTGCTTTCTGACAGTCGTCGCAGAAATCCACCTTTGCGCCGAGCAGTTCGCTTACACGGCCAACAATCTGGCGCAGAGAAAATTTGGGGTCGGGATTTTTCTTGGGGCGTCCCATGTGCGACATGATGATGAGTTTGCCTCCGTCTTCGTGAATTTTTTTCAGGGTAGGCAGCGCACCGCGTATACGGGTGTCGTCGGTTATGTTTCCGTTCTCGTCCAATGGTACGTTGAAGTCAACGCGGACGATTACTCTTTGTCCTGAAAATTTACATGTGTCGATAGTCATAATGCGATATGTTTTGATTTTGTTTGTTGTTTGTCTGTTTTGGCGCGTAGGCTTAAAAGCGTGATTCATAAACGCTTAATCGGTGCGGTTTTTGACTGTTTCCCAACCCGCGCGCAAAGCAAAATTACAAAAATAAGACATATCATATATAGTAATACACTTAATTTTTGTTGTTGCCTGTTTATTTTGTGTCCTGTCGCAGCCGGTTTACATATGTTAATGGAATTTCGAAGATGTGTTGCGGCTTCTGAATGCGGGGGTAGGACTTCCGCAAAAATATGTGCCTTGAATTTTAAAATATGTCCGACCTATTTCAAAATATGTCTGACATATTTTAGCCCGCATGAAAAGCGGCTTTCGCGGCAGTATTTTGGCTTTGTTCAAAATGTTAAACCGGCGGGCAAAATATTGACTGTACTTGCCGAAACGTCAAATAGCCGAAGAGCGAAATTTTCCGAATTGTGTGTGTATTGAAGCAATAATGTTACCTTTGCCGGTAATTTTGTTGTATTACACTATATACAGGAGTATGGATAGCATAAAGGATTTCTATGCCAAGGAATTTGAGCGGTATTCGGGTGAAAAAACATTGCTTAAGCGCCGCGGGCGCACATTCATGACATTGGAAATAGTATCGTTTGTAGCAGCTGTTGCGTTTGTTGTTCTTTATATTGTTGAAAGCGTCTCTTCTTTGGTTTTGTTGGCAGCATTGGTTTCGCTTTGCACGTATTTGATAGTAAGGCATTATGATGTCAAAAACGACAGGCGAATAGAGTGGCTGACAAAAAAGTGTATCGTATATAATAGAGAACTCTGTTATTTGCGCGGGGACTTTTCGGTTTTTGATAAAGGCGACCGGTATGTTGACATGTCACATCCTTATACTTTGGACATGGATGTGTTCGGGCGCGATTCCTTGTTCAACCGTATGGATCGCACTGTTACAACATGCGGTAGCAATGCCTTGGCCGCGTCGTTAAGGGATTTGCCCGAAAGCAGCATGGATGTGGAGCTTCGCCGGCAGGCCGTGGACGAGATGTCGCGTATGGAGGCTTGGCGCACGGATTTTATAGCATGCGGCATGGGGAGCGTGGCTGAAGGCAATTCGGAAAAAACGAAAATCAATTCGGATGATATTTTAAACGTAGTTCGCGAAGTGTCGGCAATCCGCTTTCCTCGTTTCTTTATGGGTAAGGCAGCGTTGGTCGTGGCATTTCTCCTGATGTCGGTCTTTTATGTTATGTTGTTTTGTTCAGCGTTTATGTCGCTTCCTGGTTTTGTGCCTTTCGATTACGGCTTGCTGCTGCTCTCCTTGATATTATTGGTTACGGGACGACCGTTGTACAACGCCTATAAGGTAGTGGGCAAATTGCATGTGCAGATGAGGAACTTTGCCGGCTTGATACGTCATATCCATTCGGCGCATTTTGAATGCAAGGAACTGGATAACTTGTATTCTTCCTTATTCAAGGACGATACCAGCGCGTTAAAGGCATTCAACGAGCTATCCGGCATATCCGACAGCTTGGACAGAAGAGGAAACTGGCTTGCAATGATTGTTTTTAACATATTGTTTCTGAACGATTTCTTTATTGTGCGCCGATTTTTGAAATGGCAACGTACATACTTGGATAACATAGGCAAATGGATAGAAATCATAGGGCAGTTTGACGCATACGTTTCGAAAGCTGTGTTCAGGTTCAACAACCGGAAGGCTATATTTGCCGAAGTGCTGCCGGATGATGGAGTGGTTTACCGGGCAAAAGGCATTTATCATCCTTTCCTGGGCGACAAGGCAGTACCTAACGATTTTGAAATAATTAATGGAAACTATTATATAATAACAGGGGCAAACATGGCGGGAAAAAGTACTTTCCTGCGGGCTGTTGGCGTGAATTATGTGCTGGCCATGAACGGCTTGCCTGTATTCGCGGAGTCTTTGAGCGTATCGATGTTCAGCCTTTTCAGCAGTATGCGCACAACCGATGACGTTAGCCGTGGCATTTCCTATTTTAATGCCGAATTGCTGCGCTTGGGTAGTTTGATAGATTGTTGCAAAAAGGCGCGCCACTCATTAATAATACTTGACGAGATACTGAAAGGAACCAATTCGCTCGACAAACTGAACGGCTCGCGTCTTTTTCTCGAAAAAATATCGAGCCTTCCCGTTACGGGCATAATTGCAACACACGATTTGGAGCTTTCGAAAATGGAGAACAAGTATCCGGAGCGTTTCCACAACTATTGCTTTGAGATACAACTGGCCGAGAACATAACTTATACCTATAAGATTACGGCCGGTGTAGCCCGCAACCAAAATGCCACTTACCTGCTCGGAAAAATGCTTGAAAACGTATGACATTCCGTGTTGTTGAATATTGTGGCTTCCCAATAAATAAAATTATCCCCGGATTGCGAAGACGAAATCCGGGGATAATTTATGAATTTGTTACAAACGTGTAAGCGTTATTCCTGCAATGTCGGGAGCCCAACTGTAATCGTTTCCTAACGTTATTATGTTGTTGCCAGGTCTTAAGTATGCTTCGAATGATACATCGCTGTAGATGTTGTATCCGCCGCTGTTAAGTGAGTTTGCCGTCTGTCGTTTGCCGTTTACTTCGATGAAAAGGCTTCGGGTTTCGGCAGTGGAGTAGCTTACTGTTATCTTGTATTTGCCACCTTTTTTTGTGTAGACGTTCTTCCACTTCATGACGTTCTGTGGGCTGTTGCCGAGGAATCCTACTTTTACTCCGCAAGGTGCGTTCTTGTCTTCTGTATATCTTATTATCTCGGGGTTTTTGCCCAAGTCGTTGAACAAAGGCATGAATGCCGTTCCGGCGTTGTATTTGGTGCGTTCTATTCTTTTGCCTTTTACTTTCCACACTTTGATACTGTGGGGCGGAACGGTAGTCTTTATCCTGTCTTTTATGGGAGCTTCGTCCTTATGGTTTACAAGGTCTCTTACTTTTATGGTTCCTTTCATGTCGATTTCGCTGAGCGGCAGGTCGAATTCCGCTTCGGTGTCGCCAAGGTTGAGTAAAGCCACGGCGCGTGTTTTCCCGTTCAGTTTCTCAATATCTTTTACATAAACGTAAGCGTCTCCCACGTGGCTTACAATGTATGCCTGAAGCCCGAGGCAGTCTTGGTTTATGGCGATAAGTTCTTTGTTTTTCATCAGTTCGAGCGATTGCTCAGGTATTTTTGTCATGTCGCAGCCCACGAGCAATGGCGAACTTTGTATACACCACATGCCCATGTGTACCTGCTCTTCGTTCAACGGAAGTCCTTGCCCGATTTCCAGCATGTCCATGTCGTTGTAGTGTCCGCCCCCGCAGTAAGCCGAGAGGTATTTGTTCTTTCCTATAACGTAGCATAGTGATTCCCAGGAAATGCGTATGTCGCCGCTTATTCTCCAGGAGTCAGCCACGGTGCTGCACCAAATTCCGGGATATGCCCATCGGCAAATGTTGTATGAAACGTTTTTCCCTGTAGCCTTGATTGCTTTTCCTATTGCGGTGTAAGTGGGCTGCTCTTGTAGCTGCATTCCGCTTGCGCCGCAGTAGTCCACTTTAATGAACTCGTATCCCCAATCGTTGAAATACAGTTCGCAGTCTTTTTCTTCATATCCGTACAGTCCTACGCCTTTTCCGAAAGCAGGGTTCTTGAAACTCCCGGAACCGCAGGTGTTGCCGGCAGCGTCGTTGTATATACCGGGGATTAGCCCTTTAGACCTGATGTAGTCGGCCACATATTTCATTCCGTTGGGGAACAGCTCCTTGTTGTAGAGCAGATTGCCGCTTGCGTCTCTTCCGCCCATGTAACCGTCGTCTATATTGCAGTAAACATAGCCGGCGTCTCTTAATCCGGACGATACTTGTGCGTCGGCGTTGGCGCAGATGTTTTTTTCGTTTATGTTAAGTGCCAGTGTGTTCCATGAACTCCAGCCCATGACGGGAGTCTTTATTTTTTGTGCACTGGCAGCGGTTACGGTAATTGCAGCCGCAATGATAAGAGTGATTTTTTTCATGTCCTTACGGTTAGTGAGTTATTCGATATGTGTTAATATAATTCTTCGCAAAGCAAAAATATAATATTTTTTATAATAAACAATTTGTTTGGCCATTGTTTTGAGTATATGCTTGTGCATTATGGTAGAATGAGAGCATATGATGAATCGCAAAGTAATGCGGATATGTATAATATTGGGGTAGGCGTGTCGGTAGTTACCAGGACGAATAGTTTACGCTTCTGTTTTATTTGAGATATCGGAAGCCTGTAAAAACGGTGTAAAATGAAGGCTTGATAACGGACTTTTCTGTAGTCAAAAAGTGAAAACTAATTTTCAGCGCGTTATGCACACATAGGAGCAAATAAAAAATACAAGGCACATATTTCAAAATATGTCTGACCTATTTTAAAATATCTCAGACATATTTTTTGCCCTCTGAAAACTCGTCTGAAAAGTGTCCCTAAAATGCAGACAAATTCTGTCATGCGTAATATCGTTCTTCAAGTGGGGTGGGTTTTGCTTAATGATAGTAAGAGGTATATCGGTCTTTGCCGGAACGGATTTGCGATTCCGTTAGTTTGTTATTATTCTACAGGGAATGATAGCCGGTTTAGGGCAGATTTTAGGTATAAAACAAAAAAAATTGATTGTCTCTCGACAACCAATCTTCACTAACCTTAAATCTAATACCATGAAAACACTGCAAAAGTACGACTTTATTTTTAATGGACAAATTTTTATCGAAAAAAATGTGCTTTCAAGGTGCTTTTTTGAGAATATTTCGGATTTTTAGTCTTGAAATGTGGGTTATTCCACGTAAAGCACCAGTCCTTTCAGGTATTCTCCCTCCGGATGATAGATATTTATGGGGTGGTCTGCCGGCTGGTGTAGCTGGTGGAGAATCCTGACGCTTCGTCCGGCTTGAGCAGCGGCGCTGAAAACGGCAAGGCGGAACTGCTCCTTGTTTATGGCTTGCGAACAACTGAACGTAATCAATATTCCGCCTTTGGCTATTTTTTCGAAGGCTTTTGCGTTCAGCTTTTGGTAGCCATGCAGCGCACTGCGCACGGCGTCGTGGTGCTTTGCAAACGCAGGAGGGTCTAATATTATAAGGTCGTAGCTCTCGGGCTGCATGTTCTGCAAGAACTTGAAAGCATCTTCGGCGTATGCTTCATGATTATTGCAGTCGGGGAAGTTTAACGAAATGTTCTCGCGCGTTAGGTCTACTGCTTTGGACGAGCTATCTACGGAATGCACGAGTTCTGCGCCTCCGCGTATGGCATAAGCAGAGAATCCGCCTGTATAGCAGAACATGTTAAGGACTTTGCGCCCGTTTGCGTATTGTTCTACAAGTTTTCTGTTTTCGCGTTGGTCTACGAAAAAGCCTGTTTTTTGCCCGTTTATCCAGTCGATATGGAATTTAATACCGTATTCTAAGGCTATGTTGTCGCTGGATTTTCCTAACAGGAATCCTTCTGTTGCATTCATCTCGTCGGCAAACGGAAGAGTGGTGCCGCTTTTGTAATAAATGGCTTTAACGCGGCCCTGCATTATGTTTACGATAGCTTCGGCTATGCTGTTGCGTGCGTAATGCATGCCTGCGCTGTGCGCCTGTACCACCGCGGTAGAGCCGTATATGTCAACAATCAATCCAGGCAGGTTGTCGCCTTCGCCGTGTACAAGTCTGAAGGTGTTGTTGCCCTCTATGTCTGTAAGTCCTAGCTTTTGCCTTAGTTCCAGTGCCGACAACAATCTTTTATGCCAGAAATCGTAATTAATTTCTTCGTCTTTAAATGACAAAACTCGCACAGCTATAGAGCCTGTCTGGTAGTGCCCGGTTGCAATAAACTTATTGTCGTGTGTATATACTTTAACAATGTCGCCGTCGCTTATGTGTCCCTCTTTTTTATCTATAGCTCCCGAAAAAATCCAAGGATGAAAGCGAAGAAGGCTTGACTCCTTACCGCGTTTAAGGGTTATTTTCTTGAATTCCATTGCCAGTGTTTATTAGATTATAGTCGTGGTTTTCGTTTAGGCTTTTCAATTCGTTGTATATCATAAGACATGCCCATGCATCTGTGGCGGCATATTTTTTTTGTTTGTCATTCAGTACATCTGCTTCCCAGTCGCTTAAACGCTGTGCTTTGGAAATCCTTTTACCGAAAACGTTGGCATATATTTTTTGAAGCGAGCGGTCTTCAATCCCGAATTGCTTTACATAATCCTGCAAGTCGAGGAAACTGTCGGACTTGAAGTCTTCGCGGCGGTGCAAGGCTACTATATCGTTGTGCAGCGACAGCCCCACTTTCAATATGTTGCTGTTCCCTAAGAACTTTATTATCGGTTCAATCAATCCTATGTAATTCAAGCGAAATAAAAAGCATATTTGCGAAGTGGCTATTTGCAGCAATGCAACTTTGTGTACAACACCTTTTTTAAAGGCAGGCTTTGTTTCCGTGTCGATACCTACAATGTTTTCCTTACTCAATGCGTTTATTGCCTTTATGGCCTCTGATTCCGACTGTATTACAATTATTTTACCTTCAAAAGTGTCCCTGGGCATGGAGGGTATCAAACTTTTGTCTACTTTGGTATATAGATTCCTCATTATTGATATTCTTGCTCCTTTAAATCGCTGTTGTACATCGTTTCGTGTAGAGGACGCAACACGTTTACTACGGTCTGTCCCCACCGTTGTGCAAAAGTATCGCTTAGCTCTCCCAATGCAGCGGCTGTGGATTCCTCGAAGTCCTGTTCGTAAATATGCAGGAAATCACGTAGCTCCTGGTAAATGTCGGCTAAGTCTTCAGAAACTGTCCTGTGTATTGGCGAGTCGCTGTATTTCATGTCTTCCAGGAAAACGTCTAAATAGTCGTCGTATTCTCCCAATTTATCTGCTATGGAATAACGTATGGCGTTATAGTCGTCTTCGGTTACTACGTGTTCTAAGTAAACGTCGCTTTCGTTGTTGAAATGCAGCACTATTTGCGATTTCAAATAAAGTAAGGGCAATAACTTTAGCATGGAGCTTATGAACTCCTTACGGTTGAGCGAAGCAGCGTTTTCCAACCGTTTGCATACCTCGACGGCTACAGCGGTAAATTCGAAAACGTCCTTGCTGTGGTATATATCGTTCATTCTTGTTGTCGTTAAATTAATTCTTCTTATAATGTTATGTTTTTTGCTTGTAGTGCCCGATGCTGGGGCGTGCACTTTTTGTTTATGTCTGTATCTGTTTTGAGGCATAAAAAATATCTCAGAGATATTTCGAAATATGTCTGACATATTTTAAAATAGGTCAGACATATTTTTTTCTGCTCCCGGCGGTGTTTTTATTTTTCCTTTTTCAACTTTGTCAACTTTACACCAAAAGATTGTTTGATGATTTATTTATATTTAAAAAGAGATTCTTTTCCTGGTGTTATAGCGTGTTTCCTTCGTTTTATAGCACCGGCAAAGTTACAAAAAATGAGTTAGCCGCCGGCTTGCCATTAAGATTTTAATTAACTTTGCATAATTGACAATGATTCCTAAATATACCTTATGGTTAGAAAGAGCAATACAACAAAGAAAAGAAACAACAAGGCCGCAGATACGATAATCAGTTCCGGAAAGGTTAAAAAAGCATTGTTCTCAAAAGAGAATATATGTTTTCTTTCAGGTTTGGTGTTATTGTTTGCTTCATTATATATAATGTTGTCGATCATCTCGTTTTTTATTACCGGAGCTTCGGACCAAAGCGTGGTGGAAAGTTTTAGCTATTCAGGCGTAGAGGCACAACGAGTGACGAGTAATTATGCGGGCCTCCTTGGTGCAAGAATAGCATATTATCTTATAAACAACTGCTTCGGCATGCCTTCGGTCTTTATTCCTGCGTTTTTATTGTTGGCAAGCATAAAACTTATGAATGCGGGAAAGGTAAGATTATGGAAATGGTTCGCTAATTTCTCTTTTCTTATGATTTGGCTGTCTGTAGCATTGCAGTTCTTAATGCCGCAAAACATATTGAATAACTTGTTTTTCCTGCCGGGAGGTAAACACGGGCAATTTGTTTGCGACTTCCTTTATCGTGAAATAGGAATACCCGGAATAGTAATAGTATTGCTTATTACGGCGATTGCATATTTGATTTACCTGTCGGACGAGACCGTGCACTTCATAAAGAAAACAGCTTCGAATATTAAAAAGCCCATTAGCCAAGGTGTTTTGGGTACGGTAAAGAAATCAACGGAGAAAAACAAGTTTGACGACGAAGAAGATGATTCGGGCATGGAGTATGCAGATGAACCGTCTGGCAGTATAATGGAACAGAAAGGAGTAGACCAGGAAAGTGCGAATGTAAAAGATACAGTTAAGAAAACAGTCGTGCAAAACAATAAAAGGTCGGAACCAAGAGATAAGGGAATGGTGTCGGAAAAGACGGATGACGGGCAAGACCGTTACGACCCGTGGCGCGATTTGGAATATTACAAATTTCCTCAAATCTCGTTGCTCAATCATTACGAAAATAGTAATGCTTCGGTAGACAAAGCCGAACAAAAAGCAAATGAAGACCGTATAATAAACAGTCTTCGCAATTTCGGCGTGGAAATTTCTGGTATAACAGCAACTGTAGGTCCTACGGTCACTTTATATGAAATTACACCTGCGCGGGGTGTGCGCATAGCAAAGATAAAGAATCTTGAAGATGACATGGCGCTTTCGTTGAAGGCTTTGGGAATTCGAATAATTGCGCCGATACCGGGGAAAGGCACTATAGGAATAGAAGTCCCAAACCGAAATCCGCAGATAGTGTCGATGGAAAGTGTTCTTAGCGATAAGAAATTCCTTGAATTTAAGGCAGAACTTCCCGTAGCATTAGGGAAAACTATAACGGGCGACACGTTTATGTTTGATTTGGCCAAACTTCCACACCTTTTGGTGGCCGGAGCGACGGGGCAAGGTAAATCGGTAGGCTTGAATGCCGTGACCCAGCTTTCTTGTACAAAGTTGGCATTATAAGAAAGCATTGCTTATCAAT
>OEFA01000031.1_pt1 | contig 52950 bp, 36 predicted proteins | sample 1495601 | NCBI WGS metagenome assembly OEFA01 (sample SAMN02324081, study PRJEB22366) | human gut metagenome | biome: human | place: Canada: Ontario | collected 2010-10
AGCAGAGGGTCGGCGGTTCGAATCCGTCAACGCCCACACATACGATAGTTGCGTCGATATAACGTTGACGCAACTTTTTTTGTGCCCTTTCGGGGGAAATGTTTAAATTTGTGTCAATACTCAATGATATTAAAATGGGAAAATATGTAACCGACTTGCGGGTGACGGCAAACGAAAAGCCCGCTCCGGGATATTCGCTCCTGAAACTTACCGACGAGGCGCGGCAGCTGCCTGACATGCTGCCCGGACAGTTCGTGCAGGTAATGGCTTGCGGCCAGGGAGAACCGCTGCTGCGACGCCCTATTTCAATAAATTTCGTAGACCGCGCGGCCAACGAGCTTTGGCTGCTCGTGCATAACGTAGGGCGGGGCACGAACCTTATATGCTCGACAACGGCAGGCAGCAAATTGAACGTGTTGCTGCCGCTGGGCAACGGTTTTACGTTGAACGCTTCCGGCGAAGCCGGCAAGCGCCTTCTCCTCGTGGGAGGCGGAGTGGGGACGGCGCCACTGCTTTATTACGGTATGCGGCTCAGGGAACTTGGCGGCGAACCTACTTTCCTGCTCGGGGGAAAATCGGCGAAAGACCTGCTGCAACTCGACGAGTTTGAAAAATATGGAAGAGTCTTTGTAACTACCGAAGACGGTTCGGCCGGCGAACGCGGATTCGTTACGCAGCATTCCGTGCTGGAACGCGAGACGTTCAACCGCGTAGCCACGTGCGGGCCAAAACCTATGATGATGGCCGTGGCCCGGTATGCCGAAAAAGCCGGCACAGAGTGCGAAGCCTCGCTCGAGAACCTGATGGCGTGCGGACTGGGAGCATGCCTGTGCTGCGTGGAACGCAATAACGAAGGACATAACGTATGCGTATGCAAAGAAGGACCTGTATTTAACGTAAAACAACTGACATGGCTGAGCTGACAACAAACATAGCGGGCATAAAGTTCCGCAATCCGGTGCTCACGGCTTCGGGAACATTCGGCTTCGGAGAGGAATTTGCCGATTTGGTGGACTTTTCCGAGATTGGAGGTATAATAACGAAAGGAACAACGCTCCTGCCACGCGAAGGGAACGACTATCCGCGCATGGCCGAAACTGCCGCCGGTATGTTGAACTGCGTGGGGTTGCAGAACGGGGGCGTTGAACATTTTTGCAACGACATATATCCCCGTATAAAAGATTACGACACTAATATAATAGTGAATGTGGCCGGTTCGTCACCCGAGACGTATGCCGCTTGCGCGGAGCGTCTTGCGCCGCTCGACAAGATACCCGCTATTGAACTTAACATCTCGTGTCCAAACGTTAAGCAGGGCGGTATGGCTTTCGGCGTGACTGCCGAAGGTGCGCAGAGCGTGGTGCGCGCGGTGCGCAAGGCATATCCCAAGCCTGTAATAGTGAAGTTGTCGCCCAACGTTACCGACATAACAGAGATAGCACGCGCTGTGGAGGACGAAGGGGCCGACGCCGTGTCGTTAATAAACACACTCATGGGAATGTCTATCGACATAGAGCGCCGCTGCTCAAGATTGAGCATAGGTACCGGCGGGTTGTCAGGGCCGGCGGTCAAGCCCGTAGCAGTAAGAATGGTTTGGCAGGTGGCGCGCGCTGTTAAGATTCCGGTGATAGGTCTCGGCGGCATAATGACAGCCGAAGACGCTATTGAATTTTTTATGGCAGGTGCTTCGGCAATAGAGATAGGTACCGCGAATTTCGTCGATCCGCAGGCAACTGTGAAAATTGCCCGGGGCATAGGCGCATGGCTCGACGCACACAACTGCAAAAGCCTTGGTGAGATAATCGGCGCGGTATGACATACGCCCGGCAAGTACACACGACAGCACAAGCCCCGGCGAGACAGTCGGCACGGTGTGATATACGGCCGGCAAAGGCACACGACAGCACAAGCCCCGGCGAGACAGTCGGCACGGTGTGATATACGGCCGGCAAAGGCATACGACAGCAAAAGCCCTGGCGAGACATTCGGCACGTTTGAAATATGACCGATAAGTACTCACGGCCATTATACGTATAGCTGCTATGCTGTAATACTACCTTTACGCTATAAAGGTGTACTTCGTACAACAACGGAGTACACCTTAATTTATTATCTTTTGCGCGCTCTTACGCTTTGTACTGTGTTGTCTCGATATTTTGTGCCGTTTCCAACATTTTGTACTATACCTCACGCTTTGTATCGTTCCCTCGTGATGAAAAGTTTTAAATGATTATTTGGAAGTCCTGATATAAAAGCAACAAAAAAAGCTGTGCAAAACTTGCACAGCTTTTTATAATGAATCTAATAGTTCAGATTACTGAAGTTTTACGAGTACGCGACGGTTGTATGAGAACGGACTCAGGTCGTTAACACCGCCCTTAGCTTCGATTACGATGTTGTCGCGGCTTACGCCCATCTTAACGAGTTCGTCAGCAACAGCCTTAGCACGTTTTTCAGAGAGCTGCTGGTTGAACGAAGAGCTACCGGTCTTGCTGTCAGCATAACCTGTAACAACGATCTTCTTGTTGTTAGCCTTAGCATATTCTGCCATTTCCTTAACGTTAACAAGGTCTTTGCGCGAAGCAATCTTAGACTTGTTGATGTTGAAGAATACTGATACGGGAGTTGCAGAGAATTTCTCAACAACTTTTGTCTCAACAGTAGCAGGCTTCTGGTTTGCAAGGAGGTTGCGCAGACGTGCGTTCTCGTCCTGCTGTTCTTTAAGAGAAGCGTTAAGAGCGTCCATCTGTTCTTTGTTCATAGCCATAAGAGCGTCTACGTCGGGAGTCTTCTTCCAACCCATGGTCTTGCCGAGGTTGATGTTCAAACCTACAGATACGCCAACGAGTTTGTCCCAGTGACGGAGGCTGCCTTCGCCGCGGTTAGCATAGTCGTACTTCGAGCCAACAGGGCCGTTCTTGCCGTCGATTTCACCCGGAGTAGCCATAGCCCATACATCCAAGAATGCAGCGAGACGGCTGTTGATACGGAATGAGTTGTAGAGACCGAAGTGGTAAGAGAGGTTGTGGCTGCCAAGTGATACGTCACGGCCTTTGCCGCCGTCCATACGGCTGATGTAACCAAGACCAACGTAGGGAGCAATGTTCCAAACGCGGGTTTCGTTGTAGCCGCAGAACAGGTTAGACAGGTTGAACATTACGTCTTCGTGAATGTTCCAATAAGAGAATGAGTGGTGGTTGTTAGCGTCTACCACTGATTTAGCCCACATGCCCTGGAATTTGGTACGAAGACCGATTACAGGTGTGAACCATTTACCGATTGCAACGTCGAAACCGAACGTTCCACGGTCTACGCTGAAGGGATTCTTGTTTCCAAGATTCTCTTGGTTAGAGTAAGCGGCATTGAAGTCGCCACCCACCTGGATGTACCAGTTAGACCAAAACGAATTCGTCGCAACACTGTACTTTTGCGAAGGAATCTCATTTTCCTGCGCCATTAAATTTGCGGAGAAACCCACAAATGCAAGTGCTAAAATCAACTTTTTCATAAATACTAAATTTTAATGTATTAATAAATCTCTTTAAGATTATCTGTCAAATAGCAATACACATCATCTGCAAAAATAGTAATTACTTTGATATGTAGGCGTTTTTAATGTAAATAAATATCAAGAAATTTGAACTTTTCCTTTGTTTGCTATGTCAAAATGCCTTTTTGGGCTTTTATGAGAACAGTTTTTCTATATTTTCCTGCGGTATTATTGTTACGATAAGTTTTCCGTCGGGGGTGTAATTGGGCGACTCGGTTGCGAAGAGTTCATTGATTATCGAGTTCATTTCCTGGTTCGACAGTTCGGTTTCGGGGCGTATTGCCACGTCGCGCGCCAGGGTGAACGCAATGTTGCTGTTTATTTCGCTTTTTATATTTCCGTTTCCGGCTATGTCGCTCAGGATGTCGCGGAGCAATTCGGTGGCGTTTATCGATTCGGTGCCCGAGGGAATTGCGTTAATAGCGAAACTTCCGTTGCCGAGGTCGGACAGGTCGAAGCCTGCAGCGATTATGTCATCGGCGGTCTTGCCAAGGAGTATTTGCTGTTGGGGTGTGAGCTGTATTATTTCGGGAAACATTATGCGTTGCTGCATTCCCTGCCTTTCGGAGAGGAGTTTCAGGTATTTTTCGTAGAGTATGCGGATGTGTGCCCGGTGCTGGTCTATCAGCATTAGCCCCGACTGCACGGCGGTTACTATGTATTTCTTTTTGTACTGGTAGTGTTCGAGGGCGTGTTCTTCTTCGGCTTCGAACAGCTTTTTGCCGGATTGTTGTTTCTCGTCCGCGATTTCGTCAGTGAGCGACGCTTCCACTGCGGCTTCTCCCTTGCGGGTAATGCCTTCGTAGAGTTTCCCCCAGTTGCTCGGAGCTGCCGGCTTCCTGTTTGTTGTGCCCGTGGTGTTGAATGGGTTGTAGTTTTTGGATAGTGTTATTTCGGGTATAGATACTTTTTGTTCGGGGTTGAACACGGGTATGTCGGGCCTTGATTCGGTGTCGAAGTCTATCGAGGGGACGGCGTTGAATTTTCCCAGCGTTTCCTTTACGGCGGCCATGAGTATTTGGAATATGGCCTGTTCGTCTTCAAATTTTATCTCGGTTTTTGTGGGATGTATGTTCACGTCGATTCGTTGCGGGTCGACATCGAAGTACACAAAATAGCTTATCTGCTCGTTGGTTGGTATGATTCTCTCGTAGGTGCTTGTTACGGCCTTGCTGAAATACGGGTGGCGCATGTACCGCCCGTTTACGAAGAAAAACTGCTTTGCTCCTTTCTTCTTCGAGCTTTCGGGCGTGCCTACGAAGCCGTTTACCTTTACGAGCGATGTCTCTACGTTTACGGGCAGGAGCTGGTGGTTCATCTTTTTCCCGAATATGTCGGCTATGCGCTGGAGCAAGGAGCTTTTGGGGAGTTCATATATAATATTGTCGTCGCTTTTGAGAGAGAACCTTATTTCGGGATGCGCGAGCGCAATACGTTCGAACTCGGTTATGATGTTGTTGAGCTCCGTTTGGTTGGATTTGAGGAACCGCCGCCTGGCCGGTACGTTGAAAAACAGGTTTTTCACGATGAAGTTCGAGCCGGTGCTGCAGTTCACCGGGTGCTGGTCGGTTACTTTCGAGCCGGCAAGCGATATGCTGCAACCCAATTCTTCGTCGGCGGTGCGTGTGCGCAGCTCCACTTCGGCCACCGAGGCTATCGAGGGCAGCGCCTCGCCGCGGAATCCCATGGTGTGGAGCGCGAACAGGTCGGAGGCTTCTTTTATTTTCGACGTGGCATGGCGTTCAAAGGCAATGCGCGCGTCGGTTTCCGACATGCCGCAGCCGTTGTCGACTACATGTATGCTTGTCTTGCCGGCGTCGATTACTATCACGTCGATTTGTGTGGCCTTGGCGTCGAGCGAGTTTTCCACAAGCTCTTTTATTACAGATGCAGGGCGTTGTATTACTTCTCCGGCGGCTATCTGGTTGGCCACGGAGTCGGGAAGCAGATGTATTATGTCGGCCATGTGTGTTCGGTAGTGTTTATGCTCTGTCCTTTTCCTGCAAAAAGTGTTCCAGTTTTGTTGCTCGGGAAAGGCACGGTTTGCCTTCAAAAAATATGTCAGACATATTTTGAAATAGGTCGGACATATTTTAAAATATCTCAGACATAATTTTTTTTCGCTCCTTGTGTTTTTTTGTGGCGGAGTGGGGGATTTTATTCGCGAGACTCGTTTTTTACGTCGTTCTTACCCTGTGTTTTCCTTTTCAGTATGTTGCTCAAGGTTTGCAGCGGGGCGGTGCGGCGTATTGTTTCGCGCAGTTCCGTTCCGGCGGCTTTCTCACGCCATACGAATATGTCGTGCTTGTCTTTGGGGCGTATGTAGTCGAACCATGCAAAGTTGCTCAGGAAAAACTGTTCCTGCGGGGCGAGGTTCAGGGGGTAGAGTGTCCCTTCGGCCGGTGCGCTCCATATTTTGTTCATCTTGCGGTTTTTCATGTACATGCGCATCTCGGAGGTCTGCATTCGGTTCAGCCCAATCATTATGCTGTCGCTGTCGTAGGGGTAGTATGCCACGTCGACATTGCCTACCACCTTGCTCCAGTCCATCTGTCCGTCCTTGAAGTAGGCGAACATTTCGCGGCCGGCCACCTGGTTGTAGAACATGCTGTCGAGCTTTTCGGCAAGCAGCGCCTGCCGCTCAACGTGTGCGCTGTCGATTGTTGAGTCGTTCATGTAAACGTATATCACCTCGCCCAGCAGCTGCTGGTTGTTGCTCCATACAATGGGGTTGCCGTACATGGTCATGCGCTTTTCCTGCGAATCGTATTTGAGCGAGTCGCATACGCTTTGCACGTCCACTCTGAAAGCGCGCGCATGGTGGTATCCGTGTATCTGGCGGTAAACGCTGTCGGTATTAATGTTGTAGGTGAATATCTTGAACGTGTCGGCGTGCATGAACAGGGTGTCGGTTCCCGAATAGTCCCTTACCACGGCGCTGTCGGTAGCCATGGCATAGCCTGTCTTTTCGTTGTATATGCAGATGTCGCCGGTGAGTAGGTTTTTGTTTTCCTTGTCGTTGTATATGATGTTCTTGTAGGCCCGCATGTCGCCGTTCTGCTTGTCGTAGAACATGCTGTCGCCCGTCATGGTGCTTGTTCCGTTTATCACAACCGAGCGGTCGTACAGCTCGGCGTAGTCGGTATTCGTGTTGTAGAATCCCCTTTCGGTGTATATCCGGCTTCCGTCGCTGTTGATATTCGACGGTCCTATTATGTGCGTAAGTTTTGTGAGCGTGTTATAGTGCAGCGTGTCGGATGTCAGCACGAATTTTGGGTTTGTCAGCTTTACATTGTAATTGAAGATAGCTTCCCTTGTTTGCGGGGAATACTCGCCCCAGTCTGAAGTAAGCACGTTGTCGTTGTCGTACAGCCGGCCGCCGTCGAAGAAGTATCCCAAATCGTATAGGCGGTCGTAGTTCAGGCTGTCGGTTATGAGGAGTGATTCCCTGTGCTTGAGGTGCACGTTTTTGCGCGCCTGGGCAATTTGTGCGTCGCCGTCGTATTTCAGGTATTCGCTTGTGAGCGACAGCGTGTCGCCTTGTACCATCTTTACGTTGCTGAACGCCTCGAACGAGTTTGTTTCTTTGTAGAAATATGCGCTGTCGCAATACAGCTTGACGTTCCCGTGCAGGAATTCCACGTTGCCGTTCAGGATGTTGGCGTTCGGATTGTCGAGCATCTTGTACCTGAGCGTGTCGGCGTGGATGAGGTATATTTTCTCGCCTTTCGGGCGCGGCTTGTTTTTCTTTACGGGTGTGGCTGCTTCCGATATGGCTATTGAAAACAGTAATGAAAAAAAGACCATAAGGCACAGGCCGCATTTTAGCAGCTTGTGCCTTGTGCAAGCAGGTTCTGTTTTCCTTGTTTTCATTTCTTCACCCAGTTCGGATATTTGAAGTCGCAGTCACGCCAGTCGTCCTTGATTCGTATGTAAGTATTCTTTTGCTTGTCGCGAATCCATTTGTCGATTACTTCTTCCTGGCGTTGTTGTTCTACTATTTCCTGCAGGGTCTGGAAGTCTTCCGTTATTGAGGCATAGTGTTCTTCGTTCTTGCTTTTCAGCTTCACTATGGCGCACACTTGCTGCCCCTTGTCGTTTATCATTTCGAATGCCTTGGATACTTCGCCCACCTTCATGGTGTTTACTACCTTTGCCACGTCTTGGGGCAGGTCGCGCAACTCGAACCACGGTGTCATACCGGCGCGCGGGTTGTTGGGCGAAACGCGTCTTCCCATTATGCCCTTGTTGTTGCGTGTGTCTTTGTCGTCCGAAAATATAACGGCGTCGTCGAATGTTACCTTGTTGTCGCGTATGTCGTTGGCAAGCGAATCGAGGTTTTGTATGCTCTTTTCGATAGCAGAGTGTTCTATTTTCGGCTTGCGCAGTATGTGGCGCACTCTTATTTTGTCGCCGCGGCGGTCGATGAGCTGTATGATGTGGTAGCCGTATTCGGTTTTCACAATGCGCGACACTTTTTTGGGGTCGGTGAGCGAAAAAGCTACGTTGGCGAACTCTGGAACGAACTCGGCCTTGCCGCTGTAAGGAAGCTCGCCTCCCTGCCTGCGGCTGCCTTCGTCTTCGGAATACATTGTGGCCAGCGTGGAGAAGTCGCTTTCGCCCGATGTTATTCTTTGCGTATAGTCGCGCAGGTCGCTTTCGATGTGTTCTATTTCCTCGCGCGAAACTTCCGGCGTTTGTGTTATGATTTGAACTTCATAGCGTGTGGGAATAAGCGGAAGGCTGTCCTGGGGCACGTCCTTGAAGAAACGCCGCACTTCGGCCGGGGTAACTTTTACCTCTCCCGCTATTTTTTGTTTCACCTGTTCAACGATAAAACGGTCGCGTAGCTGGTTCATCGTCTGTTCGCGAATCTGTGCCAGCGGCTTGCGCATATATTCTTCGAGTTTCTCCTTTGAACCGGCCATTTGTATCATGTAGTTCATGCGGTAGTCCAGCTCGGCAAGCACATCGGCGTCGCTTACTTCGATACTGTCGATTAGCGCCTGGTGCAAAAAGAGCTTTTGTATGGCGAGTTCTTCGGGAATCACGCAGTAGGGATTGCCGTCAAGCTGCATTCCGTTCAGTTCGGCGGCCAGCCTCTGTTCTTCTACTTCGGATTTCAAGATAGGCTCGTCGCCTACGACCCACACTACCTCGTCTATTATGTTGTCTTGTGCAACGGCCGTTGCTGTTAAGAGAACCGCGAGCGTTGCGAGAATATATTTGCGGAGTTTGTTCATTCGTGCTTCTGTTCTTTGGTTGGTTTTGCCCGTGCCTTTTATCGGTTTGCCTGTAAGTGGCTATCAGTGGTTGTTTACGGTTTTTACAACGTCATCGAATACCTCTATCTTGCTTGCGGCACGCAGCTTGTTTAGCCATTCCTTTTCCTTGTAGTCCTGGTAGTCGGACACTACCTGCGCGCGTACGTCGGCCAGCTCTTCGGGACCTTTTTTAAGGATTCGTCCTTGCAGTCCAACGTAGGGGCGTGCCTTGTTTTCGGCTATTTTTATGTCAGGCTTATCGAATATGTACTTGTCTACAATTTTGTTGTCGCCTTCTTTCCAAATGTTGTAAACGGCCGATGCCTTGAGTTTCTTGCCGTCGGTGTATCTTTTCTTCAGTTCGGCATTCCAGTTTTTGTGCTCATATTTCTTGAGCAGCTTTTTCACTTCCTTTATCAGCGATTCGTCGGAGGTATGGATGATAAAGCCTTTGAATCTGGGAATGTCCCACTTGTAATCCTTTTTGTGTTTCTTGAAGTACTTTTCTATTCCGAGGGTATCGGTCTCGGCGGGGTCCCACGCATTGCGCTTCGACACTTCAAACACGAGCAGCCCGTCGTAGTAGTCGCGTATCAGGTTTTTCATTCCCGGGTCGTCGGCTTCATGCTCTTTCAGTACCTGGTCGAGCACCTGGTCTTTTGTCAGTTTGCCGCCCGATTGGTTAATGCGCTTTTGCACGGCGCTGTTGAACGCCAGTTTTTGCAGTCCTTGTTTGTTTAGTGCCTCGATAAGCTGTTCTTTCCTTTCTTCGTAAGGTTCGAGCTTGTTGCGCGATTTCATAAGCACGATATGGTATCCGGCGCGCGTTTGGAAAGGTTCGGACATCTGCCCGGGTTGCAAAGAGTAGCACACTTCTTCCCATTCTTTCAGCGTCGCTCCCGGTCCGAATTCCGGCAGCTCCCCGCCGTTGCGTGCCGAGTTGTAGTCCTGCGAATATTTTTTTGCTGTTTCGGCAAAGTCTGCTCCGTTTTTGAGCAGGCCGTAAATCGAGTCGATTTTCGCTTTAGCCTGTTCCTTTTGTCCTTCGGTGGCTTTGGGTTGCACCATTATATATATGTGTGCCACCCGGAGTATGTCCGAGTCGCCCACCTGCGCCTTTATCTTGTTGTAAATGCTGCGGGCCACGGAATCCTCGAATGCCTCGTCGGTGAGGTATTTTCTCAGCAGCCCGTCGCGGTAGCTGTCGTATTCCTTTTTGAAGGCTTCGGCCGTGTCGAGCTTCTGTTTGCGTGCCTCTTGTATTTTCAGGCGGTAGTTGATGTACAGGTCCACGTAGTCGGCCACGCTTGTTCCCGCTGCCTTGTTTTTGTTGTAGGAGTATTCGAATTCCGAGCGGTGCACGTCAGTCCCGTTTATTTTCATTATTACGGGGTCGTCGGTTGTTTGTGCCGGCAGCGCGGCCGGTGCTATGAAAAGGCTTAGGGTTAGGAGCAGTCGTTTCATTGTGCTTTTGTTTGTTTTGTTGCGGGACTCTGGTGCCGCCTTACTTTATAGAGGAACTGTAGTTCGGGGCTTCGCTGGTTATCGTGATGTCGTGCGGGTGGCTTTCGAGCACGCCGGCGTTTGTAATGCGGGTGAATTTGGCGTTATGCAGCGCCTGGATAGTAGGAGCTCCGCAGTAGCCCATGCCTGCGCGCAGTCCGCCCACCAGCTGGTAGATAACTTCCTGCACTGTGCCTTTGTAGGGCAGGCGGCCCGAAATGCCTTCGGGCACGAGTTTGCGCGTGTCGGTTACGTTCGACTGGAAGTAACGGTCTTTCGAACCGTTCTCCATGGCTTCGAGCGAACCCATTCCGCGGTATGCCTTGAACTTACGTCCGTTGAGCAGTATTGTGTCGCCCGGCGATTCTTCTGTTCCGGCCACGAGCGAGCCTACCATTACGCAGTCGCCTCCGGCTGCAAGGGCTTTCACCACGTCGCCCGAGTAGCGCAGTCCGCCGTCGGCTATCATCGGTATGCCGGTCCCCTTTAGTGCGCAGGCCACATCGTAAACGGCCGTAAGCTGCGGCACGCCCACTCCGGCCACAACGCGCGTGGTGCATATCGAGCCCGGGCCTATACCTACCTTTATGGCATCGGCTCCGGCTTCGGCGAGCATTTTTGCAGCTTCGCCCGTTGCCACGTTGCCCACCACGATGTCCGTGTCGGGGAATGCGGCCTTTGCCTGGCGCAACTTGTCGATAACGCCCTTTGAGTGCCCGTGCGCGGTGTCTATTACTATTGCGTCGACACCGGCGTTGATTAACGCTTCCATGCGGTCGAGCGTGTCGACTGTAACGCCCACACCCGCTGCAACGCGCAGGCGGCCTTTGGCATCCTTGCAGGCCATGGGTTTGTCCTTGGCCTTGGTTATGTCCTTGTAGGTTATAAGTCCTATAAGGTGGTTGTTATGGTCTATTACGGGGAGTTTCTCAATTTTGTTTTCCTGCAGTATTTGCGCCGCGTCGTCGAGGTTCGTCTTCTGCGTGGTGGTAACGAGGTTTTCGCTTGTCATCACGTCGTCGATTTTCTTGCTCATGTCGCGCTCGAAACGCAGGTCGCGGTTCGTAACGATACCCACAAGGTGGTTCTCCTCGTCAACAACTGGAATGCCGCCAATGTGGAACTCGTGCATGAGGTTCAGCGCGGCGCGCACCGACGAGCCCCGGGCTATCGTTACGGGGTCGTAAATCATGCCGTTTTCGGCGCGCTTCACTATTGCAACCTCGCGCGCCTGCTCCTCAATCGACATGTTCTTGTGTATTACGCCTATACCGCCTTCGCGGGCTATGGCGATAGCCATTTTCGATTCCGTCACCGTGTCCATGGCAGCGGTAACGAAAGGTATTTTAAGTTCAATATTGCGTGAAAAGCGTGTTGAAAGCTGCACGTCGCGCGGCAGAACTTCTGAATAAGCCGGAATGAGGAGGACGTCGTCGAAGGTAAGACCGTCCATAACGATTTTATCTGCAATAAATGAAGCCATAATGTTTTTCTTTTTATTGCGCGCAAAAATACTCAAAAAAAACGACATTCGCGTGCACCCCGGTTCTTTTTAACGTATCGCAACGTGCGTTTTTTTGTCTGCGTTTAACAAATGCCGCCAAGCCCTTTGTTCATGCGGGTTTGCGAGGGAGCGAAAATTAGTGGCTCGGATTTTAAAATCCGAGCCACTAATTTCAAAAAGCAAGCCACTAATTTTTATTTGCTCCAAACCCCTCCCCGCAACGTGCAAAAACGGCGTTCCGCTTTTTAACACTTGCGGAACGTTGTTTTCTTTGTGGCAGTAAAAGTTTGTAATGGGGATAATGTTTCCCGTTGCTTAATGGTCTGCATTCGCGTATCACCACAGGGCGAGTTTGCCGCCGGGGCCGAGGTCGAGCGTGGCGGAGCCGAACCCTAATGCCTTGAACACGCGGCTCATCGTTGGGAGGGTGATGACGCATTTGCCGCTCTCGAGCTTGGAGATTTGCGACTTCTTTACGCCTATTTTCTCGCCCAATTCCTCTTGCGTGAGGTTCTGTCTGAGCCTTTCGGCCTTTATGGTCTCGCCTATATGGTATGCCTGGAGCTCTTCCTTGAGTTGGGCTTCCATGGCGTCACGTTTTGGAGTACCTATTGGTCCCCATGCTTCGTCAACGAGTACGCTAAGCGGAGTCAATGTCATCTTTTTTTTCATTATTGTTTGTTTTTATCGTCAAAATATTCCTTTCTTATGGCTTCTGCCTTTTTTATTTCTTTTTTCGGCGTTTTCTGTGTCTTTTTCACTATTCCGTGTGTGGCAACGACAAGCGCTTCCAGTTCCGTGTCCCAAAAGGCGAAAAAGCGGTAACATGTACCGTTGAACAATGTACGGAATTCCCAGATTTCAGTGTCTTCCAGCTTTTTGAATATATCCTTGTTTATTTCTCCTCCTTCAATTTTAAGGAAATTGTAGGTTATTTTCTGCTGGACTTTTTCGGGTAGGGAAGAGAAAAATTCCCTTGCCATATCCAAGAATTCTATTCTTAGTTTTATCTTGCCCATATATATTTATGTGTGATGTTGCAAAGTTACGGCAAGGTTTCCATTTAAGCAAACTTTTCAATGCGTTTTTCCTTGTCTGTCGTTTGAGGGTGATTTGCTGTTGTAACTTCGGGCGAAGTGAAAGCATGTATAGCTACCGCGCGGCCACGGTGCAGGGGTGTGCGCTTTTTGTCTGCGTTTAACAGCCGTCGCCTCGGCCTTTGTTCATGCGGGTTTGGGAGGGGGCGAAAATATGTCTGACATATTTTGAAATAGGTCAGACATATTTTAAAATACAAGGCACATATTTTTTATTTGCTCCAAACCCTGTGCCGCAACGTGCAAAAACGACGTTCCGCTTTTTAACACTTGCAGCGCGTTGTTTTACCCGCTTCGGCGGTAGGGCGTCGTGCCTGCCATGTAGTATGACACAACGCGGGCAGTGCACTGCCTTATGGCCGCCGCCGGGCGGGCGTTAAATAAAAATAAGCCATATAATTGTGCTTAAATGAAATGAAAAAGCTAATTTTGCACACCGTTTATGAAACAGTGCCGCCCGACGGTACGGTATCACGAATACATAATAAAAACAAACATAAAACTAACAGATGGACATCAAATTAGAAAACGTCGACAAGGTAAGCGCGCTGCTTACCGTAAACGTTAAGGCCGACGACTATAATGAGAGCCTGGAAAAATCGCTCAAAGACTATCGCCGCAAAGCCCAGATGAAAGGCTTCCGCCCGGGTTGTGTGCCGATGAACATAGTAAAGAAACTCTATGGCCCGGCAGCAAAAGCAGAGGAAATATCAAAAACCGTAAGCAAAGGTATTGAAGATTACCTGAAAGAAAACAAGATAGGCATTCTCGGCCATATCCTCGAGAACAAAGACCAGAAACCGCAGGATTACGAGAAGGGCGACGAGTTCGAGTTCCTTTTCGACATCGCGCTCGCACCTAAATTCGAGATAGCGCTCACGGCCGACGACAAACTGCCTTACTATGACATACAGATAACCGACGAGTTCGTTGACGAGCGTGTAAAGGAATACGCCCTCTCACGCGGGAAATTCGAACAGGCCGACAGCTACGAAAAAGGCGACTATATGAAAGGCGATCTCGTGGAACTCAATCCCGCCGAAGGCGAAGAAGCGCTGAAGGTGGAAGAAGTGCTCATCTCGCCCGAATACCTCAAGGACGATGCCCAGAAAGCACTGTTCGACAACGCAAAGAAAGGCGACGTGATAACCGTTACGCCCTCGAAAATGTATGACGGCGACGCACAGGTGGCTGCCATGCTGAAGATAAAGGCCGAAGAAGTTGCCAAGCACGCCGGCGAGTTTACCTACACAATAAACGAGATAAACCACCGCGTACCGGCCGAGCTGAACCAGGAACTGTTCGACAGCGTACTGGGCAAAGACCAGGCTAAGGACGAGAAAGAGTTCCGCGAGGGAATACGCAAGAACTTCGAGGCGTCGAACGTAACGAACAGCAACTACAAGTTCCTGATGGACCTCCAGGACTACGCAATGGAGAAGGCAGGCGAGATAGAGTTTTCGGAACCTTTGCTCAAACGTCTTATGAAAGAGAACAATCCCGACAGGGACGACAAGTTTATCGACGAGAACTATCCCGCCGCAATACGCCAGCTCAAATGGCAGGAAATAAAGAACCAGCTTGCAGTAAAGGCCGGCATAAAAGTGGAGAACAATGACATAAAAGAGGCCGCACGCCGCACAACGCGCGAACAGTTCGCACAATACGGCATGAATCTGCCCGAGGACGTTGTTGAGAAATATGCCGAGGAAACGCTGAAGAAAGGTGACCAGATAGAACGCCTTATCGACGACGTTATCGACAACAAGCTGATTGACTCTTACAAAGGCATAATGACGCTCGAACACAAGAGCGTAACGCTCGACGAGTTCAACAAGCTGCTCGACAAGAAGTAAGAAGCACGCCGCCTGCACCGTTGCAGGCCCGCAAATAAAACACTCCGGCTTCCCGTAACGGCTTGGCATGGCTTAGGCGGGAAACGCCCGGAAAATATTACAAACAATGCCCGACATGGAACGATATGTCGGGCATTGCTTTTTACCCGCCTGCCACAAATACGGAAAGAATACCTGCAGACACCGGCTGCACGGAAATGAAAAATGCCATGCCCGCCGGGCGCAGAATACGTGAGTCTGAAAACGTCCGCATTTTTCAGGCTGTTTTCAAACGGGTTTTCAGAGGGCGGAAAATATGTCTGAGATATTTTAAAATAGGTCAGACATATTTTGAAATATGTGCCTTGTATTTTTTCTTTGCTCCCATGTGGGGTGAACGCGCTGAAAACCAGTTTTCATTTTTCCCGGCCTGAAACCACCCTTTTACGTGCCCGGTTTTCCACCGTTCCTGCTTGCTGTAACTTTGTCGGAATGTCATATTGCGATAGGCAGCCTCTCCGGCCCGGGACGCCTTATCCGCACCATTGTACTTTACCGTCCGTTAAGCCCCGTGCAGAGCGTGCCTTGCAACCGGAATTTGCAAATAGCCATGTAGGAATAACCATACACAGTAAAAAAAGCCCATAAAAATTTTGCATATTTGGAGATTTACATAACTTTGCTTTTAGTGGTGATTAGGCCTTAATACCTGCAATACGGACTTGCGGCACTATATTTGCAGCCTTCGCACAACGGCATAAACGCAACCGCACACATTATTATATATAAAGGATATTTTTGAGATGAACGAATTCAGAAAATACGCAACCAAGCATCTTGGGATAAACAGTATGGTTCTCGACGACGTGATAAACGCCCAAAACCAGTACCTCAACCCATATATATTGGAAGAACGCCAGTTGAACGTTACGCAAATGGACGTGTTCTCGCGGCTTATGATGGACAGGATAATATTCCTCGGCACACAAATAGACGACTATACGGCCAACACGCTGCAGGCACAACTGCTGTACCTCGACTCGTGCGACCCCGGCAAAGACATATCCATTTACATAAACTCGCCGGGCGGCTCGGTGTATGCAGGGCTGGGCATTTACGACACAATGCAGTTCATAGGCTGCGACGTGGCCACGATATGCACGGGCATGGCGGCCTCGATGGCGGCAGTGCTGCTCGTTTCGGGAACCGAAGGCAAACGCTCGGCGCTCAAACACAGCCGCGTGATGATACACCAGCCCATGGGCGGAGCACAGGGACAGGCCTCCGACATAGAAATAACCGCAAGGGAAATACAGAAACTAAAGAAAGAACTCTATACCATCATAGCCGACCACTCGCATACCCCGTTCGACAAGGTATGGGCCGACTCCGACCGCGACTACTGGATGACTTCGCAGGAAGCGCTGGAATACGGGATGATTGACAAAGTGCTCGAACGTAAGAAAGATGACAACAAATAAAAAAGAAAACCATTGCTCGTTCTGCGGAAGAAGCGAACACGAAGTACGCCTCCTGCTCTCGGGCATAAACGGGTTTATATGCAACGACTGCCTGACCGAAGGCGCACGCGTGTGCAAGGAAGCGCTGCATGAAGCCGAATACGCTAACGCGGCCGCGCAGGAAACGGAACTGCCGCCCGCCCCAAAGCCAAAAGAAATAAAGGAATACCTCGACCAGTACGTAATAGGCCAGGACGAAGCCAAACGTTTCCTTGCCGTAGCCGTTTACAACCACTACAAGCGACTGACACAAAAAACAGAAGACGACTCGGTTGAAATAGAAAAGTCGAACATACTAATGCTCGGGCCTACGGGAACAGGCAAAACACTGCTGGCAAGAACCATTTCGCGCCTGCTCGACGTGCCGTTCACCATAGTGGACGCAACAGTATTTACCGAAGCCGGATATGTGGGCGAAGACGTGGAGAGCATACTGTCTCGCCTGCTGCAAGTGGCCGACTACGACGTGCGGCGCGCAGAACGGGGGATAGTGTTCATTGACGAAATCGACAAGGTGGCGCGCAAGAGCGACAACCCCTCTATCACCAGGGACGTGAGCGGCGAAGGCGTGCAGCAAAGCATGTTGAAACTGCTGGAAGGAACAATTGTGAACGTGCCGCCCGAAGGCGGGCGCAAACACCCCGACCAGAAATACATACAGGTTGACACAAAGAACATATTGTTTATTTGCGGAGGCGCGTTCGACGGAATAGAGAAAAAAATAGCGCAAAGGCTGAACACTCACGTGGTAGGTTACGACTCCGTGCAAAACCAAATGAAGATAGACAAGGAAAACCTTATGAAATACGTAACGCCCCAGGATATAAAATCCTTCGGACTGATACCCGAAATAGTGGGGCGGTTGCCGGTAATAACATACCTCAACCCGTTGGACAAGGACACCTTGCGTCGAATATTGACAGAGCCGAAAAACTCGATAATAAAGCAGTACACCAAGCTGTTCAAAATGGACGGCGTGGAACTGAAATTCGACGACGACGCGCTCGACTATATCGTAAAGAAAACAATCGAGTACAAACTCGGGGCACGCGGCCTGCGCTCGATAGTAGAGACAATTATGAATGACGCGATGTTCGAAATTCCCTCGAAAAAGATAAAACGCTACACCGTAAAACTCGAGTACGCAAAAGAACAAATGGCCAAATCGCAGAATCTGAATCCACAGGCTATAAAACTTGCCAGTTAAACGATTGTAAAACGCCGGAAGCGTAATGAAAGCCGTGCCGGCCTTAGGATTTTCAAAAAGAGGTACACACCGGGTTACACTACATGCACTGAACAATATAATTAACCTATAAAATACATACCTTATGAAAAAGTATTTGCTTACCGCATTAATAGCATGCATATCATATCTTGCCAGCGCACAGCGTACCCAACACGCATTAGGCTTTCACATAGGCGGCTCGACAATCGACCTGGAATACCAGTACCACATGAGCGAAAAGAACTTCCTTGACTTCACAGTGGGTGTGTTCAACCTCGACGACGGCTTCCTCGCACAGGGAATATACAACTGGAACATACAGCAATGGAGTGATTGGACTCCCGACTTCGCTACTTGGAAACTCTGGGGCGGCGTGGGAGCCGGAGTAGGCTTCGTCGACCACAAGCACCACGACAACAGCCTGATGTTAGGTCCTGTGGGAACAATAGGATTCGGCTTCACACTGAAAGCCGCGCCACTGACTTTCGGACTCGACTACAGGCCCATGGTGGCAATAGCCCTGGGACACGACTCCGGCCTTGTTGACCACGGGTTCTTCAATATCGGCGTAACCATGACTTATCGCTTTTAAAACAGTTAAACAATAAACAAAAACACATCGGAAGCGGCAGAATCTTTGCCGCTGCTTTAAACAGCTCACCGCAACACTTGCTAACAAGATATTTACCGCATTTTATGCCTGTAAAATGTTTTTCATAAAACCTTGCAGATACTCGTAAAAAACAGGCCTGCGAATGCCGCAAATCAAAATATTTAATTATTTTTGTTTGACGACGAAAAGAAAAACACACGATATGGCGAAAGAGATTAACTTGACTGAACAGTTGAAACACTATTTCGGTTTCGACAAATTCAAAGGTGACCAAGAAGACATAATCCGCAATGTGCTCGCCGGTAAAGACACCTTTGTGCTCATGCCAACCGGCGGAGGAAAATCTCTCTGTTACCAGCTTCCCTCGTTGCTGATGAAGGGAACGGCAATCGTCATATCCCCTTTGATTGCATTGATGAAAAACCAGGTAGACGCCATGCGCAACATAAGCGAACAGGAAGGCATAGCCCATTTCATTAATTCAATGTTAAGCAAGGTGGCCATCGAGCAAGTAAAAGAAGATATCGTATCCGGAAAAACCAAACTCCTGTATGTCGCTCCCGAATCGCTCACAAAAGAAGAAAACATCGAGTTCCTGCGTTCTGTCAACATCTCATTCTATGCCATAGACGAAGCGCACTGTATCTCGGAGTGGGGGCACGACTTCAGACCGGAATACCGCCATATACGTTCCATAATCGACGAAATAGGGCGCGCCCCCATTATAGCGCTTACGGCTACTGCCACCGATAAAGTGCGAAGCGACATAAAACGCAACCTGGGAATAACCGACGCAAAGGACTTTAAAAGTTCCTTCAACCGCCCCAACCTCTATTACGAAGTAAAAGCCAAAAGCAAGGACAGCGAAAAGGAAATAATAAAATTCATAAAGCAAAACTCAGGGAAAAGCGGAATAATCTACTGCCTCTCGCGCAAAAAAGTAGAAGAGCTTGCCGAAGTGCTGCGGGCAAACGACATACCCGCCGAAGCCTACCACGCAGGAATGGACGCCTCGGCGCGCTCGAAAACGCAGGACAACTTCATAATGGAGAAAATCGACGTCATCGTCGCAACGATAGCTTTCGGAATGGGTATCGACAAGCCGGACGTAAGATTCGTGATACACTACGACATTCCCAAAAGCCTCGAAGGTTATTACCAGGAAACAGGACGTGCCGGGCGTGACGGACGCGAAGGAAAATGTATCGCTTTCTATTCCCAAAAAGACATACGCAAGCTGGAAAAACTAATGGAAGGCAAACCCATTGCCGAACAGGATATCGGCCGCCAGCTCCTGCGCGAGACGACAGCCTACGCTGAAAGTTCCGTGTGCCGGCGTAAATTGTTGCTGCACTATTTCGGCGAAAAGTACGACAAGGAAAACTGCGGCAACTGCGACAACTGCCTGCACCCCAAAACAAAAATCGAAGCCGAAGAACACCTGCTCAACGTATTGTCGGCAATACAGGCTACAAAAGAAAACTTCCGCGAAAACTACATAAAAGACATTTTGCTGGGCAACGAGACCGACGAAATTCTCGCACACCACCACGACGCACTCGAAATTTTCGGAGCTGAGGAAGACGAGGACGAGCACCTGCTCAACGCCGTCATAAACCAGGCCGTGCTGGCCGAATACATCATCAAGAACGTTGAAGACTACGGAGTGCTCAAGCTAACAGACAAAGCATATAAATTCATCAAAAAACCAACATCCTTTATGATAACTAAAGACAACGAATTTAATGAAGAAGAAGACGTTGCTCTCCAGGAAGGGGGCGCCAATGCGGTAGACCCTACTCTCTACCAAATGCTGCGCGACCTGCGTAAACACCTTTCAAAGGAGCTCGACGTCCCCCCATACGTTATTTTCCAGGACGCTTCGTTAGAAGCCATGGCAACGATATACCCCGAAACCATCGAGGAGCTGCAGAACATCCCGGGCGTCGGAGCCGGAAAGGCCAAACGCTATGGCAAGGAGTTCTGCGAACTCATCAAACGCCACTGCGAGGAAAACGAGATAGAACGCCCCGAAGACATGCGGGTGCGCATGGTGGCAAACAAGTCGAAACTTAAGATAGCGATAATACACGCCATCGACCGCAAGGTCGACCTCAACGACATCGCCATGGCAAACGGCATTGAGTTCAACGAGCTGCTCGACGAAATGGAAGCAATCGTATTCTCGGGCACAAGAATTAACATCGACTATTTCCTGTACGACAACATGGACGACGACCGTATCGACGAGGTTTATTCCTATTTCAAGAGTTCGGAAACCGACTCAATCGCTGCCGCTGTCGAAGCGCTCGACGACGACTTCTCCGAAGAAGAGATACGTCTCGTCAGGATAAAGTTCATCTCCGAAATGGCAAACTGACAAACACACCATTTTCGGCGCGCGGCAGGAAAAGCCGGAGACGCAGCAAAGAACGACACAAATTCGGGCAGATACCCTTACGGTAGCTGCCCGAATTTTTTATTTTAGCCCGCAACGTTCCCGCCCACACATTATATAATATATGGCAAGCGCCGTTGCCGGCCGACCGTTTCCCTGTCGAATTTCGCACGCCCGCCGCCGCTTTCCCGCACAGGAAGCATAAAAAAGCACATATCCGTAACATTATTAATTACGTCCGACATATTTCAAAGTTATGTCGGACGTATCTTTTATAGCAGCGGGAGTTTACCGGGAGAAACGACACTCTCATTAATTCATTTAAAAAATCAAATCATGGCAACTTTAAGAATCAAGTTCCGCCCCTCGACGGTGGCAGGCCGTCCGGGCAGTATAATTTACCGCATAACCTGCCGCAATGTCACGCGCTACGTCGTAAGCGGCTGCAAGATATATCCCGAAGAATGGGACGCCGCACAGTCCGAAGCAATGCCCGTTCACGCCGCGCGCACGGGCACGATAATGCTCATAAACCAAAAACTCCGCAACGACGCTGCCCGCATTGCCAACATTATCGACTCCATGAGCGACAATCCCGCCCTCCTCACGGCCGACGGCATAGTGGCGCGCTTCAGGGAGCCGGAAGCGCCGCCCATGTTCCTCGATTTCATGAAAGGAGTAATCCGCCAGCTTCGTGAGCAGGACAAGGTGCGTTGCGTCGAAACCTACACCTCTACGCTCAACAGTTTCACCGCCTTCCGCAACGGCTGCGACATACCCATAAGCGAAATCGACGCCATGCTCCTGGCGGAATACGAAACCTACCTCAAGGCGCGCAACGTGACGATGAACACCGTATCGTTCTACAACCGCATACTGCGCGCCGTCTACAACCGCGCGGCCGACAAGGAGCTTACCCCGCAGCGCAACCCCTTCCGCCACGTTTATACCGGAGTGGGAAAAACCGTAAAGCGGGCCATACCGCTGGGCTACATCAGGAAAATCAAGAACGAGGACCTGGCGCTCAAGCCGTCAATGGATTTTGCGCGCGACATGTTCATGTTCTCCTTCTACACGCGCGGCATGGCGTTCGTCGACATGGCTTACCTCAGGAAAAAAGACCTCCGCGGGGGAGTGCTCACCTACCGCCGGCGCAAAACCGGCCAGCGGCTGCACGTAAAATGGGAAAAGTGCATGCAGGAGATAATCGACAAATACCCCGCTTCGCCCACCGGCTACCTCCTGCCCATAATCACCCGCAACGGCAGGGAACGGACGCAGTACCGCAACGCCCTGCACCTTGTCAACAGCCTGCTCAAGAAGATTGCGCTGCTCGTTGGCCTGCACACCAACCTCACCATGTACGTCACGCGCCACTCATGGGCCAGCATAGCGCGCAGCCAGCACATACCCCTGTCGGTAATAAGCGAAGGCATGGGGCATGACTCCGAAGCCACCACGCAGATTTACCTTGCCTCACTCGACCGTTCGGCCGTAGACAAGGCAAACCGCTCGATACTCAAAAAACTCTGATTTCCCGTCCGGGCAAGACGCAAATTCCCGCTGCCTCGTTTGTCGTTATTCCTACGTTGCGTTTTGCCCCGGTTTTCAGGTGCCCGAAAATATGTCTGACATATTTTAAAATATCTCAGACATATTTTGAATTATGTGCCTTGTATTTTTTATTTGCTCCCATGTGGGGTTTACAAGCTGAAAACCAGTTTTCAATTTCCTGCACAAAAACGCGCACATTTTTCATGCCGCGTTCCGCGTCGGCGTATGTCGGTTTTCAAAACAGGATAAGAGGAAAAAAATTCAGGAAAATTTTCCCTCTCTTACCAAGAGATATGCAACTCTCTTACCAAGAGACAGATAGTTAAGTGCAAAAATACGTTACGAGCGAATAACGACCAAATTTTTATTGCTCTTTTTTCACAAAATGAGTTATTATTTCAAGTTTGTTTAACTATTGAAAACACTGCAAGCCCCGTCAGCAGGGACTTTCTGACACCTTGTAGCTCTCTTGGTAAGAGAGCGATTAAAAAAAATCAAAAATGCGAGCGAAAGTTTTCTTAGTATCCGCCCTGCTGGTGCTCGGTTGCTCCCACATGGCAGCACAGGAAAATTCTAAAGAGTTTTCTGTTGGCTTCCGCGTTGGAAACGCCGTTTTGAACTCCAACCTCACCGGCAATTCCGAAAGCCTTGCGGAAATAATTTCTTTTCTTGAAGACATCAGGAACGATTCCACCCTCGAGCTGGAAAGTATAACATTCTGCGGTTCGGCCTCGCCCGAAGGCTTAATGGCCATAAACCGCAAGCTGTCGCAACAGCGCAGCCGCGCCCTCGAGGAATATGTGCGCAAACACGTCACCCTGCCCGACAATATCGTAAAACGCACCGACGACATCACCGCCTGGGACTACCTGGCGCAGCTCGTAGAGCAGTCCGACATGCCCCACAAGCAGGAAGCCGTAGACGTAATGCGCAACGTGCCCGAATATACCTACGACAACCGTGGACGCCTTGTCGACAGCCGCAAGAAACACCTCATGGAGCTACAGTACGGCCGCACATGGCACTATATGCTCCGCAATTTCTTCCCCTCGGTGCGCAACGCCAGCATAGTGCTCGTAACCGTGAAGAAAAAACAGGAAACACCCCCGCCCGCACCGGTCGAGACACCCGCTCCCGCTCCGGCCGTAGAACCCGAGCAGACGGTAACGCCCGCTCCGGCTCCCGCACCGCAGCCCGAGGAGAAAAAACCGTTTTACATGGCCCTGAAAACCAACATGCTCTACGACGTGCTCGCAGTGCCTAACATCGGCATAGAGTTCTACCTCGGCAACAACTGGACCATAGGCGGCAACGTGATGTACGGCTGGTGGAACTCGCGCAGCGACAAACGCTACTGGCGCATTTACGGCGGCGACATCGCAGTGCGCAAATGGTTCGGCCGGAAAGCCGAAGAAAAACCCCTTACCGGGCATCACCTCGGCCTGTACGGACAGATTTTCACCTACGACTTCGAGTGGGGAGGCAAAGGATATATGGGCGGCAAGCCCGGCGAAACCCTCTGGGAAAGCCCCAACTACGCATTCGGCGTGGAATACGGATACTCGCTGCCCATTGCGCGCCGCCTTAACCTCGACTTCACCCTCGGCGTGGGCTACTGGGGCGGAAAATACTACACCTACAACCCGCGCGACGGCCACTTCGTTTGGCAGTCCACACGCAACCGCCACTGGTTCGGGCCTACAAAGGCCGAAATATCGCTCGTCTGGCTGCTCGGCCGCGGAAACAGCAACAACACGAAAGGAGGCATGAAATGAAACGCAACGCAATGAAATACATTCTCCTGCCGGCCATGCTGCTGGCCGCATATTCCTGCGAACACAAGGAACTATGCTTCGACCACGACGAACACGCGCCCAAAACCGAAATACTCGTCAAGGCCACATACCAACAGGAGTGGGAAGTGCCCGCACAGGGCGGCACCGACTGGGAAAATTACCCGTCGTTTGCCCAACGCCTCGGCTTTGAATACGATTCCCTGCGCCCCGCCGTGCCCGAAGGCCTGCGCGTGCAGGTGTATAACGACGACGGCACAAACAATGTGGTAAACCTCGAACCCGAGGGCGGCACAGTGCAAATGCGCCCCGGCGAACACTCGCTGCTCTTCTATAACAACGACACCGAATACATCGTGTTCGACGACATGAATTCATACGCTTCGGCACGTGCAACCACGCGCGCCGTAACACGCTCCACCTACCTCGGCAGCCAGTACATGGACAATGCGGCCGACAACACCGTCAACCAGCCCGACATGCTCTACGGCAACTACATGGAAAGCTACACCGCCGTGCGCCAACCCGAAACGGCCGAACTGCCCGTAACAATGCACCCGCTGGTGTTCACCTATGTGGTGCGCTACGAGTTCAGCCACGGGCTCGAATACGTGGCGCTGGCACGCGGGGCACTTGCAGGCATGGCCGAATCGGTAATGCTCAACACCGGGCGCACGTCGGCCGAAGCCGCCACCATACTCTTCGACTGCACCCTGCAACCCTACGGCGCGCAGGCCTGCGTGCGCTCTTTCGGAGTGCCCGACTATCCCAACGCCCTCTACAAGACGCGCGCCGCCACACGCACCTACGCCCTCAACCTCGAGGTAAGGCTCAATAACGGGCAGATGAAAACGTTCGACTTCGACGTAACCGACCAGGTGGCCGCACAGCCCGAAGGCGGAGTGATAGTAGTTAAGGACATCGAAATCACCGACGAGGAAGGCCAGGCCGGCGGCTCCGGCTTCGACGTCACCGTAGACGGGTGGGGCGAATTCGAGGACATCGAGCTGCCCCTGCGCTAATCCGCAAAGCCGCATGGGCAAAAGGGAAAAACAACACGGCACGTAAAAGAAATTATGTCCGACATATTTTAAAATATCTCAGACATATTTCGAAATAGGTCAGACATATTTTTTCCGGCCTCCCGAACCCCTCGAAAAAATGCGGACAAAAACGGAAAACTCCCCCGGGCAAACCAAAACAGAACCTTGATTTATTCATTTATATTATAAACAATTATGTCTAACTAAAAATTCACTGACATGAAAAAAGTATTTTTAATGGCAGTTGCAGCCGTTGCCATGCTGGCAAGCTGCAGCAATGACGAAACCACCGGCAAGGCCGTGAAAGGCAACGCCATCCAGTTCGACGGCTTCGTAAACAAGAGCGTCAAAGGCGTTGATGACGACATTACGAACGACAATCTCAACAACTTCCAGGTATGGGGCTTGATGAGCAAGGGCGAACAGACCGGTAAACCGTTCGACGGTACTACGGTTACCAAGAGCGGCTCCGAGTGGACTTACACTACTCCCGTTTATTGGGAAAACGGCTACAACTACAGCTTCGTAGCCATTGCTCCTGCCGGATTCGGCACTTTCAACGCTCCCAGTACGGTAGGCGAATGGGGCAGCATCGACTTTGAGAACGGCGAGGGTACTACCGACCTTATCTACGACATCGAGGACTATTATGTAACCAACGCCGTTAGTACTACAACTGGTTGCCCCGCTGCTATCAACTTCACTTTCAACCACCTGCTTTCGCGCGTTATGTTTGAGTTCAAAAACGCAATGGACGACAATTCTACAATCAACGTAACCGGCGTTACTATCACCAACGCAAACACCAAGGCTACCGCTACTCTCGGCGCGACAGCTACCTGGGCATTGGCAGATGACAATGCACCAGCCGCACTCAACTTCGGCGACGTGCTCCTCGACGCAGAGGCTACCGACTATGCACCCGGCGCAGCCAAGGCTACCGACCACAAGTACATGATTCCCGCAACAAGCGCAGACCAGAAGTACGTTGTTACTTTCCTCGTTACACGTCACCACAGCGGCGTAACCGACCAGTACAACCACGAGGTAGAACTCCCCGCAGTTACCATGAAGCAGGGCAAGAGCTACAAGTTCACGGCTGAACTCAACGCACAGAACATAACCGGCGGCGACCCCGACGACCCCAACAACCCGGAACTCTGCCCCATAAAGTTCACGGCTGAAGTTGACGAGTGGGACGGCTTCAACGAAACCGAACTCGTATTGCCGAGCGCAGGCAGCCAGGAGCCTTAAAACAGGCACAACAATCCCGTTCAACTCGTTTCATGATATATAATGATTTAATAGGTTGAACGCTCTTTGCGCGGAGCGATGTGTAGGCCGCCCGCGTAAGGACAAATACAGGGTGCAAGGGGTTGAATGTTCCCCTTCCACCCACAAACAGCCGGGAACAAAGACGCTTCACGGCATAACGATACAAAAACAAAAGATATGAAAGCAAAAAAGTACCTATACCAAACGGCAGGAAAGGCGGCCGCACTCGCCGCATGCCTGCTGCTGTTTTCGTGCTCCGGCGATGACTTGGCCGACTACGGCAGCGCCAACGGCGGAAAGCACAGCGACAACATCTGCTTCAGCATATCCGCAGCCGACAAGGCCATGGCAAAAGGCGCGTCCCTTGCCGACTCCTCCAAGGCTGCCGGCGAATACACCGCCGCGCGCTTCGTAATGCGTTCGCCCGACACCGACGACACCCTGTGCGTGCAAACCGTTATTTCCGACGGCATAAACGTCACTTCGTTCGAGGGCGGGGCGGCAGCAACGCGCGGAGTGCCCGTAACGTCGCTCGAAACCTACGTCTCGTTCCACGTGCAGGCGCACTGCACCGACAACGGCGCTCCCGTGTCGCAGTTCTACATGGACGACAACGCCACAAATTCCGACGGCACCGTATGGAGCACGTCGCAGGTACGTTACTGGCCGGGCGAGAACCGCACCTTGCAATTCTTTGCCTGGGCACCGGCCGACGCGGCTTTCACCGCCACACCCGGAAGCCCCGAGAGCACAACGTTCGAATACGAAGTGCCCGCCCTTGCCGCCGACCAAAAGGACATCGTAGTGGCAACCACCGACCCATACGTCGGAAACTACGAGCAGCAAGTGCCACTTACGTTCAAACACATCCTTACAGCCGTTAAGTTCGAGACAGGCAGCCAAATGCAACCCGGAACAATAAAGAGCGTCGCCTTGAAAGGCGTTAAAAAGAGCGGCACATACACGGCGTTCCCCACCGGCAACACCGGCGAAGGCACATGGACGCTCAATGACGCCACAGCCGACTACACGCAAGAGTTAAATAAAACCACAACCGGCACAGAAACCGACGGAACTGCCGTAACTACCAAAGAAGGTACGTTCATGATGTTGCCGCAAACGCTGCCCGACGGCGCAGAAGTGGAAGTAGTGTTCCAAGACGGGACATCCGGCCAGGAGCGAACCATGTCCGCCTCTATAGCCGGCACACAGTGGCCGCAAGGAAAGACCGTAACCTACAAGCTCTCCATAACGCCGGAATACGAATTCAAGCTGTCGGACGAGCGTACATTGGACGCGCACTATGAGATTTACACCACCAGCCTTGTCGTTTCCGGTGTAGCGGCCGGGCAAAGCTGGACTATCACCGCCCCCAACGACGTAACCGTCCAGGCACAGTCGGACATGAACAGATGGGCACGGCAGGGATACTGGACCGACCGCAACATAAACGAACGAGGTGATGACAGCGGAAGTGCACGAGGCACATCCTCTTACTCGAATTCAGGTTCAGGCGAGTTCCCAATAGCCATTTTCGTTCCCGAGAACATCGGCGACGACAAGCGCTCCATAGCTTTGAGCATATCGGTAAACGGCAATGCCGTGCAGACCATAAACATCGAACAGTACGCCCCGAGCTGGTATGGCAGCAATATCGGCTGCGAGCGCCTGGAGGGAGACCCGCAGCCGTGGGGATTCTATTGGAGCAACGATTACGCATTGACTTTCGACCTGAAAAGCTGTGACGAAAACGACAGGGAGAGCCTCCGCCAATATGTCGAATGGACGAAAGCATTACACACCTTGTCAACTTGGCCGTTCATCGGCTGGATAATTACTGCGATATTCGGGAATGACATCCCAGACTTGTCTTTCGTGGATATGAAAAAATCAAACACCGGGTTCTTAGGAGCAGGTGGCATTGCAGATGAAATAACGATTAACCTCGGGCAGCTCAACACTGAAAACATTGCTGAAAGCACTGATAACGGCCAACAGAACACCAGGGACATTTACAACTTCCAGGGAATACAGCTCGTCAACGAGATAATCAACCGCATACAGAATGTCGGCGGCTATAACAGCAGCATGATGAAGGAAACAGGCACAGGTGTATTCCCGACTAACAATGCCGCGATTGCATGTATGAAACTCAACAGTTGGAACGTTGTCACAGCGAATAACGAAGAGATACTCCAGTTGACAAACAACAGCCCGACCCCGGACTGGTATCTGCCCGCAAGCGGGGAAATAACGGGCATACACGACGACGAGATTCCTTTGAGCGGGAATTACTGGACCTCGACGAGCGTACAAGGAAGCCATGAGAACGCCTACAAATATGACAATAGCGGGGCCGTGTCGCAAGAGCGGCGCGACACCAGGCTGAACGTACGTGCCGTACGTAAGAAATAACAAAAGGTTTATTCGCATACACGGCTTGTGGCAACGGCCTCCCTTTCCTGCCATGGAAAGGGAGGCCGCTGCTTTTATTCAACGCCTTGCCTATATCTTGACTACTCCTGGCGCGAGGAAAAATCCCCATGACGCAGATATTGAAAACTACGGCAGGAAAGACCCGTCCACACCGCAGGCGGCGCGGACGGGCTGGAACGACGCGCCATGAATGTTAAAAATCGGAACGTCGTTTTTGCACGTTGCGGAGAGGGGTTTGGAGCAAATAAAAAATTAGTGCCTTGCTTTTTAAAATAGGTCCGACTAATTTCAAAATATCTCAGACCTATTTTCGCCCCCTCGCAAACCCGCATGAACAAAGGGCTTGGCGGCATTTGTTAAACGCAGACAAAAAACGCACATTCCTTTTACTGCCGCCTTTCCGGCAAGGAATGTGCCTGTTTTGCGTTTGAAACAACTGCATTCATAACAAGTTACATCCGTTTCCGCCCGGCGGGGCGGACGAGTGCTCCGCCTGTGGCGTGGCTTTTACAGCGAGGGGGTTATTTTTTCTTCAGCAGGTCGGGGCGCAGGCGCTTGGTGCGTTCGAGCGATTGCGACATTTCCCATTCCTTTATCTTGGCGTCGTGCCCGCTCAGCAGTATGTCGGGCACTTTCCATCCCTTGTAGTCGGCCGGGCGGGTGTAGACGGGCGCTGCCAGCAGGTTGTCCTGGAAAGAGTCGGACAGGGCGCTCTGTTCGTCGCTCAGCACGCCCGGTATGAGCCGCGTGATTGAGTCGGCCATGACTGCCGCGGCCAGTTCGCCGCCGGTGAGCACGAAGTCGCCTATGCTCACTTCGCGCGTTACGAGGTGTTCGCGTATGCGGTAGTCAATGCCTTTGTAATGTCCGCACAGTATTATGATGTTCTTGAGCATGGACATTTCGTTGGCCATTTTCTGGTCGAACTGCTCGCCGTCGGGCGTGGTGAAGATAACCTCGTCGTATTCGCGCTCGCTTTTCAGTGCGGTTATGCAGCTGTCTATGGGCTGGCACTGCATTACCATGCCGGCGAACCCGCCGAAGGGGTAGTCGTCCACGCGGCGGTGCTTGTCGGTGGTGTAGTCGCGCAGGTTGTGCACGTGTATTTCAACCAATCCTTTCTTTTGGGCGCGCGCCAGGATTGAAAGGTTTACGAAGCCCTCGAGCATTTCGGGCAATACTGTTATTATGTCTATTCGCATGGCTTTAGTTTGGAATGGCTGCAAAGTTAACTATTCTTGCGCTTGTGTGCCCGCCTGCACGAAAGATTTGTGGTTCTCAGGCATGTATGCCGTATGAATGATTAAATTTGCAGACAAAGAAACGTAACACTGAAACAACCGTCGCATGAAGAACTGTTTGTTGATGATTTTAAACATGTTGTTGCTTTTTGCAGCGGCAGTGCCCGCAGTGGCGGGAAGTGGCGCGGATGTGCTTGTAATGCGCGGAACGGGCGAGGACTACACCGCCCCCGACGGCTCGTTGGCCACCCACGCTTCGGCACGCGAGTTCCCGCAAGAGGGAGACATGCTGTACGACGTGGCCGTAAACGGCCGGTACGTGGGGCTTTACACCGACAAGAGCCATTGGGGCGGGCTGGTGCATTTCGGCAGTTTCGAGTTCGACGGCAGCCGCGGAGTGGAGGTCGATATAAATTATGCCCGCGAAATAAGGAGTTTCGAACTTCTTCCCGAAACGCCCGACGTTTACGGCGTGGAGCAGACCTCAGCCCGCAGCCTGCGCTTCAAACTCAGGAAACCCGATGTAAACGTTACGCTCATCGTGAACGGCGAACCAAAGAAAGATGTGCTCCACCTGTTCGCGGCAAGCGTTGACAGGGACGCGCCCGGTGTGGATGCCGATACGGGTTACCGCAGGTTCGAGGACCGCAAACTCATATACTTCGGCCCGGGATATTACGACCTCAGGAAGCTAACCGGCGACGGAACGCTCACAGTGCCCGACGGCTGGGACGTGTACATAGCGGCCGGGGCGGTGGTTTACGGGCGCATAGACGCCTGGGGCACGAGCAAGGGCACAAGGCTCCGCGGCCGGGGCATGGTTTATAACGACGAGAACAACACGGCAATGATATTCACCGTGACCAAAAGCACGGGCATGGAGGTGGAAGGGCTCACGTTCCACTGCCACAGGCCGCAGTGCTGGCAGGTGGGCGTTACGCAGTGCACCGGCGTGAAGTTCGACGGCGTTAAGATTATATGCACGCGCTACGCCAGCACCGACGGGCTCGACGTGATAAACTCGCAGGACTGCACGTTCAGCAACATGTTCATCCGCGCCAACGACGACGCCGTGGCAATAAAAGGTTTGCAGGACGCAATGCCGGCCGATTGCCTGCCCAACAGGAACCTGCTGTTCGAGAACATACAGCTTTGGAACGACTGCAACTGCGCTTTCGGCATGGGGGCGGAAACAAGGGCCTCGGCCTACGAAAACATACGCCTGCGCAACAGCTGCGTGCTCTCGTCGTTCGACGACCCCGACCACCACGAGGAACTCGACGAACGCGCGGCGCTTACAATATGCAGCCTCAACGGCACGTATTTCAGCAACATACTTTACGAGAACATCGACGTTTACCATTGCGAACGGCTTATAGCCCTCGGCTTCAAGCCCGATTTCTGGTTCGGCTCGCTCAAGGGAGACCAGTCCACGCCCGGCGGAATAAGCGGCGTAACTTTCAGGAACGTGCGCTCGCACGCTTCGAGCGGCAGCAGCATAGCCAACCAGATACACCTGTACGGCTGGAACCGCGAGGGGACGCCGCCGAAATACGTGGAGAACATCACATTCGACAACGTGCGCATAGAAAACAAGAAAGTGAAAGGCAGCGGCAACGCGCATTTCCTTACAGGCGAGTTGGTGCGCGGCCTGAAGTTCGAGTGAGCGACGCGGGAAACGGCCCTTTTTACAGCAAATACCGTGCCGGGAACGGTGTGCAAAACCCAGCCCGGGAGGCGGCAAAAAATATGTCAGACATATTTTGAATTACGTCTGACATATTTTAAAATATCTCAGAGATAATTTTTTTACGTCCCGTGGATTTTTCCCGTTGTGCATTCCCCCGCGCACGTATTGCGCCGGCATTTGTTTTTTATCGCACCGGCAGGCGCGGGGTAAGGGCGCATTGCTTATATTTGTATTCAAAACAAACGGAACAATGGACGAAGCACAGAGGATAATGGAACTGCGTGCACTTTTGCACGAACACAACTATAATTATTACGTTAAGAACGCTCCCACGATAAGCGACCGCGAGTTCGACGGCCTTCTTCACGAACTTATCGAGCTCGAGGGCAGGCACCCGGAGCTTTACGACCCTAATTCACCAACGCAGCGCGTGGGCAGCGATTTGAACAACGAATTTGTGCAGGTGGTGCACCGCTATCCCATGCTCTCGCTCGCCAATACGTATAACCGCGAGGATGTAAAGGCGTTTTACGAACGTGTGCAGGGCGGACTTGACGGGCAGAAGTTCGACATCTGTTGCGAACTCAAGTTCGACGGGCTTTCTATATCGCTTACTTACGAGCACGGCAGCCTTGTGCGCGCCGTGACGCGCGGCGACGGCGAAAAGGGCGACGACGTAACGGCCAACGTAAGGACGATAAAGACCATTCCTCTTAAACTGAAAGGCAGCGGCTATCCCGACGAGTTCGAGATACGCGGTGAGATAATCATGCCGTGGGAGAGCTTTGAACGGCTCAACGCCGAGCGCGAGGCGAGGGAAGAGCCTTTGTTCGCAAATCCGCGCAATGCCGCTTCGGGAACGCTTAAGAGCAAGAACTCGGCAGTGGTGGCCGAGCGCGAGCTTGACGCATATTTATATTACCTCTTGGGGGCGGAGCTTCCGGGCGACAACCATTACGACAACCTGCGCCGAGCGGCCGAATGGGGATTCAAGGTGTCCGACGCCATGCGGGTTGTTTCGTCGTTGGACGAGATTTACGCCTACATCGACCATTGGGACGAGGCGCGCCGCGCACTTCCGGTGGCAACCGACGGAATAGTGCTCAAGATAAACTCGCTTGCGCAGCAACAACAATTGGGCTATACGTCGAAAACGCCGCGCTGGGCCATTGCATATAAGTTCCAGGCCGAACGTGCGGCCACAACGCTCGAAAAGGTAACGTTCCAGGTGGGACGCACCGGCGCGGTGACGCCCGTGGCTAACATGACACCGGTGCTTTTGGCGGGAACGATGGTAAAACGTGCCTCACTTCACAACGAAGACATGATCAAGAAGCTCGGCCTACACATAGGCGACACGGTTTACGTGGAGAAAGCCGGCGAGATAATACCGCAAATTGTGGGCGTTGACCCCTCGTCGCGCAAAGACGGGAGCGAAGAAGTGAGATTCATAACCCATTGCCCCGAATGCGGCGCACCGCTTGTGCGTTATGAGGGCGAGGCTGCCTATTATTGCACGAACACAGTGTCGTGTCCGCCACAAATAAAGGGAAGGATAGAACATTTTATAAGCCACGACGCAATGAACATCGATTCCATAGGACCGGAAACGGTGGACGACTATTTTAACCGCGGGCTTATACACGACGCGGCCGATTTGTACAAACTTACGGTGGATGACATAAACGGTGAGGAAGGCACACGCGAACGCTCGGCCCGGAAAGTGATAAAAGGCATAGAAGACAGCAGGAACGTGCCGTTCGACAGGGTGCTTTACGCTTTGGGTATAAGGTTTGTGGGCAAGGTCGTTGCACGTACTGTGGCGCGCAATTTCCGTTCGGCCGCAGCCATAGGGAATGCCACTGTTGAGGAGCTGTCTGCTGTTGACGGCGTGGGCGATGTGATAGCCCAGAGCATTTACCGTTACTTTCACGACGAAGAAAACCTTGAATTCGTGGAACGCCTGCGCACGGCCGGCGTACAAATGGAAATGGGTGAGCAGGACACGCCGCAGTCGGACGCACTTGCAGGCAAAGCCATCGTTATAAGCGGGGTTTTCGCCCGGCATTCGCGCGAGGAATACAAAGCTATCATCGAGCAGAACGGAGGGCGCAACGTAAGCAGCATATCCTCGAAAACGTCGTTCATACTTGCCGGCGAAAACATGGGTCCGTCCAAACTGGAGAAAGCGCAAAAACTCGGAGTGCCCATAGTTTCGGAACAGGATTTCCTGGAAATGATAAAGCCGCAGTGAGAACGGGGCTTTATCCAGGATTGCGGCTAACCGTTGTAAGGCTTTTGCCGGAGTATAAAAGAAAAATTACCGGCTTTGGTGCAAATGGGAAGCGTTTTAATGTTTTTTTTCAAGATAATTTGTACTTTTGCCGCAAAATCAAACAGTTGTTTTTGCAGGTTTTCCGCATGAATCCGTATGCGTGCGGGAGAATGCGCGCCACTGTGCAGGAAATGCCTGCGAACATTAATAAGTAATTTCCGAATATCATGAATATGAATCCTTTCCGCGGTTTGGGAGTAGCTTTGATAACGCCTTTCAACGAAGACGGCTCAGTTGATTACGCGGCGCTTACGCACCTTGTAAACGACCAAATCGATAACGGGGCAGGCTTTATCTGCGCGCTCGGTACAACAGGCGAGACCCCGTGTCTTACTCCGGAAGAATGCAACGAAATAAAGTGTACTGTGGTAAAGACCGTAGACGGGCGTGTTCCGGTATTGCTGGGAATAAGCGACAACTGCACCGCGCGGCTCGTAAATACTGTAAAGAATACGGACCTTGGCGGCGTTGACGGCATTCTGTCGGCCGCGCCGTCGTACAACAAGCCGGTGCAGGAAGGAATTTACCGGCATTTCATGGCATTGTCGCAAGCGTCGCCGCTTCCAATAGTGCTTTACAATATTCCGGGGCGCACCGGTGTTAACATCTCTGCCGATACGGTGCTGCGCCTTGTGAACGATACCGACAATATCGTTGCCGTAAAGGAAGCCTCGGGCAACATAACCCAGATAGCCGACATATTGCAGGCCAAACCCGACAGGTTCGACGTGTTGAGCGGAGACGACGCGATTACATACGAAATGCTTGGCCTGGGAGCCGTGGGAGTTATATCGGTAATAGGAAATGCGTATCCGCGGATATTCTCGTCGATGATTAAGTCATACCTTTCGGGCAATGAATCGGACGCGCTGGCAATTCATCGCAGTTTGAACAGGTTGTACAAGCTGATGTCGGTAGACGGCAACCCGGCGGGGGTAAAATCGCTGCTCGCCTTGCAGGGAAAGATAAAGAATGTGCTTCGTTTGCCTTTGGTTCCTGCCTCGCAGGCAACACAGAACGCGCTTCAGGAGGTAATGAAAGAGTTGCAATAAGCACAACAAATAAACAAATCCGCCGGATTCCATGGAGTCCGGCGGATTTGTTTTATGGGATATGCTCGTTAAGTTTTATGTGTAGGATGTAATTGTTCGGTAAACCGTTTGCAAATTACTTTGCTGGGAATTCAAGGCATTATTTTACCGTTGCCGTCAGGTTTTCCAATGACGGAATTACAATATGGCGGCGTGAAAATTCTATTAGGCCGCGTGATGACAGCGAATGCAGCATGTGCGAAAGTGTCAGTCGCGAAGTGCAGAGCATTGCGGCAAGGTCGGTCATCTTGACGCGAAGAACCTTTCTTCCTACAGGCCTCAGGGATTTGAAGAGTACAAACATGGCAAGCCTGCCTTCGAGTGTGTACGGTGCAGCCGGTGCAAAGCGCGATTCGAACTGCTGCGCCGTGGAGCATACAAGGTTCATGAAATTGAAACGGAATACTTCGTTTACGAGCAGTTGCGATACCACGGTTTGTTTAGGCAGCCTCATTACCCTGCAAGGTGACGCGGCGGTGTATGTACGCATATATGTGGTGTGCAGGCCGAACAGCCTTTGCGGTTCTATTACGCCGTTGGCGGGCATGTGCTCTTCAATTTCGCATATACCGTGTGGGTCGGAAGATGTAACTGTTATGCTGCCGTCCATGACTATTGTTAGCGTGCGGCATTCTTCGCCCCGTCTTGCAATCATTGCGCCTTGCCGCACTATAGTCACGGCGGGCCGCGCTTCGTCATAGAATGACGAAAGCATAGCGCCGTCCATTCCCATAAATAAAGGGAGCGCAGCTAAGGTGTCATAATTGAGCGGTTTCATTGCTGGAATGGTTATTTACCTGGGGACTTCATTTTGCTTTCTAATTCCGGCGAAATCCATATTTCGTTTTCGCCCTTTGCATTTGAATAAATGAACATGGCTTTCAATCCGGGATTGGAGCGCAGCACAGTACGTGCCGAATCGAGACCGAGCACCATGAATGCCGTAGCATAGGCATCAGCCGTAGCGCAATCGTCGGCCACAACGGTAGAAGATAATAAGGTATGGTTTACGGGGTATCCGGTGCGCGGGTCTACGGTATGCGAATACCGGCGTCCGTCCTTATAATAAAAGCGCCTGTAATTGCCGCTTGTTGCTATGGCGCAGTCGGTAAGCCGTAGCATTGCTTGTATGCCGTTATCGGCACTCAGGCTGTCTTCCACGGGCTTGCTTATTCCTATGTTCCATTCTTTGTGCCCCGGACCGTTGCCACGAACTACAATCTCGCCTCCAATCTCTATCATGTAGTTTTTTATGCCTTTGTTGTCGAACAGCCGTGCCACCTCGTCGCAGCCAAAACCTTTGGCAATGGCGCTACAGTCGAGCATTACACGCGGATCGCTTTTTACAACCCTGCCTGAAGCGTCTATCCTTACCTTGTTGAAGCCTACAAAGCGTCGCATGCTGTCTATAGCCGTTTCGTTTACATCTTGGCTTTTGTTGAAGCCGAAGCCCCATGCGTTGACAAGCGGAGCAACTGTTATGTCGAATGCTCCTCCTGTTTGTTCCGAGACTTTTCCTGACAGCGTAAATACTTTGGCGAACATTGTATCGACTCGCACCGGACGGTTCTGGTTTACGGCAGTGATAATGCTCTTTTTGTTGAACGGCGACAGCGAAGAATCCACTTTTGCAAGGCGCTGTTCAATTTCACCCTTTATGCTCGAGTGGTAAGAGTAAGTTATCTGGTAAGTGGTGCCGAATACAACTCCTTTGTCGGTTATGTATTTTGACGGCTTACGGTCGGTAAGCACGACATATACGCTTCCCGCGGCCAAGAGCAGGAGAAAAACGAGCTTCCACTTTCCTATACGGTGTGACATATTATAATATTTACTTGATACAGGCACGGCAGCAGGGATGTTTCCCCATGGTCTTTATCCGCCGGCTGCTATCTTTATTCCGAGAAGTATAAGGATTATACCGCCTGCAAGTTCGGCGTTAAAGTTGAAACGGCAGCCTATGAATGCGCCTGCCGCCTTGCCTGCCAGTGTGAGCAGGAAACTTCCTGCACCGATAATAGCGATTGGTTGCAAGATGTGTTCAACGGTTACAAGCCCCATGCATGTAAAAGTTATTCCGACGGCAAGGGCGTCCACGCTCGTAGCGAATGCAAGGTAAACGAGTGTGCCCGGTTTGTTGGGGTTGAACGCATGCTCGCAGTCGTCGTGCCTGCTTTCCCATATCATTCTCAGACCTATGAGCAGCAGCAGGGCAAATGCAATCCAATGGTCGAACGCTTCTATCTGCGAATAAAACGTTTTCGATATTCCCCAACCGACAACAGGCATTGCAGCCTGGAAAAAACCGAACAACAGCGCCATCAGCAAGGCCTGGTTCAGGTTGAAACGTTTTTCTATCATGCCGCAGGTTATTCCTATGCTGAAGCAGTCGGCTGCCAATGCTATTGAAATAAGCAAACTTTCAATCAGGCTCATCGGTGTCAGATGTCGAATATAAGGTTAAAAGTGCCTCCTATTACGGAGCTGCCGCCTTTGCCGTAACCGGGAACGTACCATGGCTCACCTACTGAGCCGGAGCTGTGCGTTATGCGGTTTTTGTAGCGAAGACTCCAACCGAGGTGGAAAATGCTCCAAATTTTAGCCTCAAGACCGAAAACAAGCTCTATCCAGCTTTGATTGCCTTTCAGCCCGGTGTAATTGTTGGGCAATGTACCGCCCCAAATATTATCTTCGAAGTTAGGTCCGCTTATATCGTATTTAAATGTAGTGAAACCAATGCGCGCCCCTGCAAAAACACGGTTGCCGTTAGGGTTGTTCGACAAAAAGTTGTAATCGCACCCCAAGCGTATATACGGAGCGCGCGTTTCGAAATGCAGGTCGGTTGCGTCGTCGGTTTTGTCGCACACTCCGATTCCCACTTCACCAATGGGAAAATATTTCTCGTGCAGGTTAAGCCGCACGGCGCCCTCTATTTCGCCGTAAGAAGTAAATGCAACAAGAAACATGCCCATCAGGTTGCCCGACACAGAGAATCCCGCAAACAAAGGTTGCTTTACGTTGCTGTCCTTGTCGTTAGATACGTATTGCACGCCCCTTATGCGTTCGGGTGTTTCGACTGCAGTTGAATCCTGCTGCGCCATAACGGGCAATGCAATGGAAAGGCTAAGGCAAAGTAAAGTATATCTTAATGTTTTCGGTTTCATCGTAATTTACTTTTGGATTGGCCACGGCCACGCTGTCGATTCGCGAAAGCCCGGCTGCGTTGCCGTTTGAAGTCCATTCCACTCCTTTTATTTTATGGAACATCGACATGCCGCAGTCCACCGACTCAAAGTGCGGCTCGTTGGTGTGCGAGACGAATATGGTGTCGACCGACGAGGCTTCGAGTCCCATTATTTTAACCACGAACGTATCCACTTCTCTCATGTAGCTCATCGGCAGGTCGAGGCTTGATATGTTGTATCCGTAGTTGAACAGTATGCTGTCGGTTCCGGCTGCTGTAATAGTTATCGTGTCGCCGATAGTAGTGCTGCCGTTTGTTTCCGAGTTGTAAAAGCCGCAGGCCAGTTCCACCTTGTTGTTGAGCGGGCAGTCGATGTTGCTGCACGAGGCCGCGTAGGCAACCAGTGCAACAACGGCAGCCGCCGTGCAGGCTGTCAGTCGGTGGCGGTGCATTATCTGCCGTATTTTATGGAGCATAAGTGCTGGGTTATATTTCTTTTTCTATTTTGTAATTGTTCCTCTCTGCGGAGTTCCGGCTAATCAGTTCGCCGAGGAATCCGGCAAGGAACAGCTGCGTGCCGAGCAACATCATCGTAAGGGCAATATAGAAATACGGCGAGTCGGTCACAAGGTGAGCTGGTATCCCGTTTGCTAAGGCGTAAAGTTTGTTTGCGCCTACAATTACTATTGCCACGAAACCTATGAAGAACATCAGCGAGCCGAGGAATCCGAACACGTGCATAGGCTTGCGCCCGAAGCTCGTAAGGAACCACAGGCTGAGAAGGTCGAGGTATCCGTTGAAAAAGCGGTTCAGCCCGCCGAACTTGGTGGAGCCGAACTTGCGTGCACGGTGGTGCACCACCTTCTCGCCTATCTTTGCAAAGCCCGCGTTCTTTGCAAGGTAAGGTATGTAACGGTGCATTTCGCCGTAAACCTCTATGTTTTTCACAACCTCGCGGCGGTAGGCCTTGAGCCCGCAGTTGAAGTCGTGCAGGTTGTGTATTCCGCTTACAAGCCGTGCGGTGGCGTTGAAAAGTTTTGTAGGTATGGTTTTCGAAAGCGGGTCGTAACGTTTTTGCTTGTATCCCGAAACGAGGTCGTAGCCGTCTTCCATAATCATGCGCCGCAGTTCGGGGATTTCGTCGGGCGAGTCCTGCAGGTCGGCGTCCATAGTTATTACAACGTCGCCCTTGGCCTTTTCGAACCCGCAGTAAAGCGCGGCGCTTTTGCCATAGTTGCGGCGGAATTTTATTCCGTGCACGCACGGGTCATCCTTGCCCAAGTTTTCGATTACCTTCCACGAGTTGTCGGTGCTGCCGTCGTTCACGAAAATTATCTCATAACTCAGGTTGTTGGCCTTTGCAACCTTTACTATCCAGTTGTAAAGCTCCGTGAGGCTCTCTTCCTCGTTATAAAGAGGTACGACTATCGAAATATCCATGTTTTTATTGCAGTTTCGTTAATCAGTTTCAAAGTTTCGGGCGCCGCATGGCCAGCAGGGCGGTGGGCAGCGATATTATCAGCCCCGAGAAAATGCTGAAATCAAGTATGTTCGCGGCTATTGCCACGGCCGAAAGGTCCTGGAACGCTTCGGCAATGTTTTTCATGTCCTTTAGCGATATGCCTCCCGCGAGTTGTTCCATTCCGCCCGTCTCGAACAGGCGTTTCACTTCGGGAGAGTCGAGGTAGGCCATGTAGCTGTTGAAGAACGAGCCGCCGTCGAGGAACTCGAAATACAGGTAAACGCCCACTGCCAGCAGCAGGGCGGCGTAAAAATACAGCAGCAGCGAGAACATGTATCCGCGGGTAAACGTGAGCAGCCCGCCGCACACGCGCTTGCGGAAACGGTTTACCAGAAACATTCCCAGGAACGGCACCGTAACTATCACCAGCATGAAACCGAACGACGCCCCGGCGATGTTGAACGAGTTTACGAAACACGCAAGCCCGGCTATCCAATACAAGCCGAAAAGAACAGCATAATTCATCGCGAAAGCATTGGTTTGCCGGAATTGTCCGGGACGGTAATTGGTTGTGTTCATGCCAAAGTGTTATATATCCGCTACAAAAGGCAAAAATACAACTATTTTCGTTCCCGCGCAAACGGCATACGCGCTTTTGGCCTACTTTGTAAATTTCATTTCGCCGTTCACTCCGAAAAAGGTGCTTTTCGCCGGTGCCGGATTCCGGATTGGAAAATGCCACATGGGAGCAAATAAAAATTATGTCTGAGATATTTCAAAATATGTCAGACATATTTTAAAATACAAGGCACATATTTTTTGCCGGCATTCATGGGCGCTCCGGCATGTCTGTCTGGAATTCCGGAAACTTTGCGGGCCGATTCCGAAATCGGTCCGCCGCATGCAGACAAAACCGTCCGGGCTGCGCAGTCTTTACGCAATTTCATTACGAGAGGATAAAAAGATTAAAAAAGAATAAAAGACGGTGACATTTTTTTCCATACATAATTCAAAAACGTTATTTTTGCAGGATACGACGAGAGAAAGGACAATTTATTAAAAGAACATGTATGTCTACATTAAAAACTAACTACAACAAACATTACAAGGATCTTTTTATGAGCGACGACCCGATACCGCGTTTCGACGTTATAAAGAACAGCGATTTCGAGCCGGCCATAAAACAAGGCATTGCCGAGGAAGACGAGGATATCAGGAATATCACAAGCTGCATTTCCCGGCCTACGTTCGCAAACACCATCGAAAAGCTCGACTCTGCGGGCGAATTGCTCGAGCGGGTAACCGATGTGTTCTACAACCTGCTCAACGCTGCTTCCGACGAGGAAAAGGAACAGCTTGCCGAAAAATTCACGCCGATACTTGCGGCGCACCAGAACAACATCATGCTTAACCAGGACCTGTTCCTGCGCGTCAAGTATGTTTACACGCACCCGCTCAAATCGCTTTCGCCCGAAAAACTGAGGCTTACCGAAAAAATTTACCGCAGCTTCAGGCGCAGCGGAGCAATGCTCAAGGGCGAGGACAGGAAACAGTTCCGCAAGCTCACCGAGGAAGCCTCGAAACTTACGTTGCAGTTCCAGACAAACCTGTTGCACGCACGCAAGAAGTTCTCGCTCAATATAATCGGGAAGGACATGCTCGACGGAGTGCCTGAAACGGTGCTCGACACGGCAGCGGCCACCGCAAGGGAAAACGGCGAAAACGGTTGGACTATAACGCTCGACGAACCCGTTTACATGCCCGTGCTTACCTATTGCAACAACCGCGAACTCAGGCGCGCCCTTTACATGGCATACCACGGAGTGTGCCTGCGCAAAGGCGAGGACTGCAACACCGAAATATGCAAGGACATCGTAAACGTGCGGCAGAAAATGGCACAGCTGCTCGGCTACAAGTCGTTTGCCGACTATGTGCTCGAAGAACGCATGGCAGGCAGCAAGAACAACGTATATCGCATGTTCAGCGACCTCCTGGAACATTATTCCGACCCGGCAAGGAAAGAAGTGTCGCAAGTTGAGAGATATGCCAAAAGCATGGAAGGCGAAGATTTCGAACTGCAGCCATGGGACTTTGCATACTATTCGCACAAGCTGAAACTGTCGCTCTTCGACATCGACAGCGAAATGCTGCGTCCCTATTTCGAACTCTCGAAAGTGAAGGAAGGCATATTCAACCTCGCCACCAAGCTGTACGGCATAAGGTTCAGCATAAATCCCGACATACCCGTGTACGCCGGAGGCGTTACGGCCTATGATGTTGTGGACAAGAACAAGACCCTCCTCGGAGTGCTGTTCCTCGACCTGCACCCGCGCAAAGGCAAACAAGGCGGCGCATGGATGACAACATACAGCCCGCAATACATAAGTGAGAAGAAGAACCACCGCCCGTGCGTGGCAATAGTGACCAATTTCACCCCGCCCACGCCGCAGCGCCCCTCGCTCCTCACGCTCGGCGAAGTAACCACATTCCTGCACGAGTTCGGGCACGCATTGCACGGGCTAATGGCAAACACGGTTTACCGCTCGCTGAGCGGTACAAACGTTTTGTGGGATTTTGTGGAACTGCCCTCACAAATTATGGAAAACTTTGCCGTAGAGAAAAAATTCTTGAGTACATTTGCACAACACTACCAGACGGGAGAACCTCTGCCCGAAGAACTTATCGACAAGATTGTGCGCAGCCGCAATTTCAACGTAGCCTACAGCACAATGCGGCAGGTTTCCTACGGCCTGCTCGATATGGCGTACTATACGCTCGAAGAACCGCTCGGCGGTAATATAGAAGAATTCGAGCATAAGGCCATGCAGCCCGCACAGCTTCTTCCCGAAGTGGAAAACACGTGCATGACAGTCCAGTTCGGGCACATAATGTCGGGCGGATACGCTGCAGGATATTACAGCTACAAGTGGGCGGAACTGCTGGAAGCCGACGCATTCGGCGAATTCAAGGAACACGGTACGTTCTCGAAAGAAACGGCAGAGCGCTTCCGCAACTGTATCCTTTCGAAAGGCAATACCGAACCGCCCATGGAGCTGTACAAACAGTTCCGCGGCAAGGAACCTTCGATAGACGCAATGCTTGAACGCGACGGAATTCAAAAAAGGCAGTAATGCGTAACGCTCTTCCCGATACTGTGAAACGCATAAAATAACGCTTGCATGACACCTGCGGAAAAGAAACAGCATGAACTCGATGTGCGCTACCTGAAAATGGCGCGTATCTGGGCAGAGAACTCATACTGCAAACGCAGGCAGGTAGGCGCGCTCATAGTAAAGGACAAAATGATAATAAGCGACGGCTACAACGGCACCCCGTCGGGCTTCGAGAACGTTTGCGAGGACGAAAACAATGTCACCAAGCCATACGTTCTGCACGCAGAGGCAAATGCCATTACCAAGATAGCGCGCTCCGGCAACAACAGCGACGGAGCCACGCTTTACGTAACGGCTGCGCCATGCATAGAATGTGCAAAACTGATAATACAGGCAGGCATTAGCCGGGTTATCTATAGCGAAGAATACCGCATAGAAGACGGAATAAACCTCTTGCGGCGTGCCGGAATAGAAGTGAAATACATTCCCGTCGAACAAGACAACTGAAAGAACTTCCCGGCCGGTGTTTGTTTGCACGGCCGGGAAAAACATAAAAGATTCAATTTCCAGAATGAACCCTAATCGCTCTTCGCGCTTCGTACCTTTGATTATTGCGTGCAGCATAGTTGCCGGAATAGCAATCGGCAGCTTTTACGCAAACCATTTTGCCGGAAACCGACTCAGCATAATAAATACATCGAGCAACAAGCTCAACGACCTGTTGCACATAATCGACGCGCAGTACGTCGACAAGGTAAACATGTCGGACCTTGTTGAAAAGTCGTTGCCCAAAATCCTCTGCGAGCTCGACCCGCACTCCACCTACACCGGGGCAAAGGATGTTGAAGCCTCAATGCAGGATCTTAAAGGGAGCTTTTCGGGAATAGGAATACAGTTCACCATAATCGACGACACGATACGCATAATCACGGCCATAAACGGCGGTCCTTCGAAGGCCGCGGGCGTTGAGGCCGGCGACTGCATTGTGGCAATAGACGGAAAGCCGTTCGTCGGCAAAAAGGTAACGAACGACGAGGCCATGAAGCGCCTCAAAGGCCCCAAGGGCTCGAAAGTCACGATAAGCGTTGTTCGTCCCGGGGCTTCCAAGCCGTTGGATTTTACGATTCGCCGCGACGACATTCCCATAAAAAGCATCGAGACGGCCTATATGCTCGACGACAAGACCGGCTACATAAAAGTCGACCAGTTTGCCGACGCCACCTATCCTGAGTTCCTTGTGGCAATGGCCAAGTTAGGGCAGGAGGGGGCCACACGCCTCGTAGTCGACCTGCGCAACAACCACGGTGGCTTCATCCAGCCGGCCATACAGATGGCTTATGAGTTCCTCCCCAAGAACCGCTTGGCGTTCTACATGCAGGGGCGGCATTCTCCGCGCGAAGACTTTGTTAGCGACGGACGCGGCTCACACCAGAACACCCCGCTCGTTGTGCTCGTTAACGAGGAAAGCGCTTCGGCCAGCGAGATATTCGCCGGCGCAATGCAGGACAACGACCGTGCCACCATAGTAGGCCGTCGCACGTTCGGAAAAGGCCTTGTGCAGGAATCCATCGAGTTCCGCGACGGCAGCATGCTGCGGCTCACCATAGCAAGGTATTACATGCCCTCGGGCCGGTGCGTGCAGAAACCTTACGTTCCCGGCAAGCAGGAAGAGTACGACATGGACATACTCAACCGCATAAACAGCGGCGAGCTTGAGTCGAAAGACAGCATAAAGGAAAGCGGAAAGAAGTACTTCACCCGCCTGGGGCGCGTTGTTTACGGCGAGGGCGGTATAACGCCCGATGTCTTCGTGCCCGAAAAAAGCGAAAACATGACATCCTACTTCAAGGAAGCCGTGATGAACGGACTTATATTCAAATATGCCTATATCTACACCAACGCCAACCGCGAAAAACTCTCGTCGTTCGGCAGCTGGCAGGAGGCCGTGGCTTTCCTCAAGAAGCAGAAGCTCGTCGACAAGTTCGCAACCTATGCCGACAAGAACGGCCTGCAGCGCAGGAATATACTGATAAGGAAATCGCAGCGCCTGCTCGAGCATTACCTTATGGGTTACATAATCGACGACCTCATGGGGCGCGATGCGCTCAACCGTTTCCTCAATGCCGATGACCCGTGCGTTGAGCAGGCCATAAAGATAATGAACGAGGGCAAGGCTTTCCCCCAAGCTCCCGAAAAGGATACCAAAAAAGGCAATGCCGACAAAAAAAGAACTGCGCAAAACCATCTCCGCTCAAAAGCGCTCGTTCCCCGAAAGAACATTGCGTGAGATGTCAATACCTGTAATGTGCCGTCTGGAAAGCCACGCGCTTTTCCGGGCGGCACATACCGTTTTGCTCTACAGCTCCCTGCCCGACGAGGTGGACACACATACCTTTATCCGTCGTTGGGAGGGGCGTAAACGCATACTCCTGCCCGTAGTGGTGAGCGACAGCGAACTCGAGCTGCGCGTTTATACCGGCAGCGGCAACATGCGGCGCGGGGCGTTCAATATCGACGAACCGGCCGGCGCAGCGTTCACCGATTACGGCAGCATAGACCTTGCCGTTATTCCGGGAGTGGCTTTCGACCGGCACGGCAACCGCCTCGGGCGGGGGCGCGGCTACTACGACCGCCTGCTTGCAAGGCTCGGCCGGGCGGGTGTCCCCACAATCGGCGTGTGCTTCGATTTCCAGAAACTCGACGCCATACCGGCCGAAACCCACGACATAGCCGTAGGCGAGGTGCTCTGAAACCTTGCGCGTCGCACCCACGGCCGCAAGCGTGAAAGCAGGAACTGCAATACAGTCATCCGCGGCAGCGGAACACGGGCCTTAAAAAGGCGTTTTTCGGTACGGAAAAATGAAAACTCATTTTCACGTGGTTATACCCCCTTCTGAGCAAATAAAAAATACAAGGCACATATTTCGAAATATGTCAGACATATTTTGAATTATGTCCGACATATTTTTCCCGCCCTGAAAACCGGCTTTTTTCATGCAGACAAAAAGAGCGCGGCCCGGCGGCAAGCGCCGGCGCAGGCAGTAACCCCCTTTTGTTTGTAAGCCCGGCGTCCTTGCCGTACCATTATATAATATGTGTTCCCTTGCTGAAAAGCGTTGCAACCGGCCATATTTTTTAATTTCCCGGTGTTATTCAAACTTTTTTTATTTATTTTGTGCCAAAATCAGCATTATAAGTTTATGAAAACAAAAATAGCATTATTCTCCGTGCTGCTCTCGGTTGCGTCGGGCTCTTACGCCCAAGGCGACCACATGCGCCGCATGAACCCTGTGAACTTCTCGCACGTAAAGATACACGACGCTTTCTGGACTCCGCGCCTCGACAAGCACATGTCGGCCACGCTGCCGGTTTGTATCGACCAGATTGAAAACAAAACCGGACGCATACAGAACTTTGTGAACGCCTCGAAAGGCACCGGCAAGCATTCGGGCATTTTCTTCGACGACAGCGACGTGTACAAGGCTATCGAAGGCATGGCCTACGCGCTTACCAACCACCGCGACCCGGCGCTCGAGCGCAAGGCCGACGAGTGGATCGACAAGATATGCGCCGCGCAGCAACCCGACGGATACCTCAATACTTTCTACACCCTTTCGGGCATGGAAAACCGCTGGACCGACATGAACATGCACGAAATGTATTGCGCCGGCCACATGATTGAGGCCGCCGTGGCATACAAGAATGCCACGGGCAAACGCAAGTTCCTCGACACGGCCATACGCTTTGCCGACCACATGATGAACACCTTCGGTCCGGGCAAACGCCACTGGGTGCCCGGGCATGAGGAGATAGAACTCGCCCTTGTCAAACTCTACGACGAAACAAAGCAGGAAAAATACCTCGAATTCGCCAACTGGCTCATCGACGAGCGCGGCCACGGGCACGGAGTGTACAAAAACGACCTGTTCAACAACCTGGCCTACGACCAGGACGAAGTGCCCGTAACCGAGCTGTTCAGCATTGGCGGCCACTCCGTTAGGGCCATGTACTTGTTCTGCGGCATGGCCGACGTTGCGGCCCTCACCGGCAACAAGGCCTACACCAATGCCCTCGACAGCCTTTGGGAAGATGTTGTTCACCGCAACATGTACATCACGGGCGGCATAGGCTCATCGGGCGATAACGAAGGCTTCACCACCGATTACGACCTGCCCAACGAGCAGGCATACTGCGAAACGTGCGCCTCGGTGGGTATGGTGCTCTGGAACTGGCGACTCAACCTCATGACGGGCGACGCCAAGTACGTCGACGTGCTCGAGCGCGCCATGTACAACGGAGCATTGGCCGGAATATCCCTCTCGGGCGACAGATTCTTCTACGTCAACCCGCTTTACTCCAAAGGCGGCCACCACAGGCAGGAGTGGTTTGGCTGCGCATGCTGCCCGAGCCAGATTTCGCGCTTCCTCCCCTCGATAGGCAATTATATATATGCCCTTTCCGACGACGCATTGTGGGTAAACCTCTTCATCTCGGGCAATGCCGACATACCCGCCGGCAACGGCACCCACATCAACGTGTCGCAAAGCACCAAATACCCCTGGGACGGACAGGTGGAAATAACGCTGAACACCAAGCTGCCCATGAAACAGCTACGCATACGCATACCGCAGTGGGCAGGCGAATACACCATAGCCGTTAACGGCAAGAAGAAAAAAGCCAAGGCCGACAAGGGCTACGCTGTGATAAGCCGCAAATGGAAGGCCGGCGACCGCATAACGCTAACACTGCCCATGGAGACGCGCGTAACCGCTGCCGACCCGAGGGTGAAGGAAAATATCGGCAAGCGCGCCGTAGAGCGCGGCCCGCTCGTTTACTGCATGGAGCAGGTAGACAATACGGTAGACGTGGACAACGCTACGCTGACCCCGGACACCAAGTTCTCGTTCGCCTTCAACCAGGAGAAACTCGGAGGTGCCGGCCTCATAACCGCCACGGCCGGGAACGGCGCTTCGCAAAGCCTGAACCTCATACCGTATTATGCGTGGGACAACCGCGAGGCAGGCAAAATGGCCGTATGGCTCAAATACGAATAACTCCCGCGCGTGACGCGGTAGTGATATTACTGTTGACATGAGAGCCGGCGTACACCTTGTGAAAGGCGTGCGCCGGTTTTCGTTTACGCCGGTACTTACGGGGGAACATGCCTTTTGCGTGCCGGCGGGGCGGGGAAGATGTCGCTTTTTGTCTGCGCGAAACGGGTACTCGTTTTCAGGGAGTTATACCCCTCTCTGAGCAAATGAAAAATACAAGGCACATATTTTAAAATAGGTCGGACCTTTTTTAAAATACAAGGCACATATTTTTCAGCCCCTGAAAACCCGCTCCGAAAAACACACTTTTAAGGAGGCTTTTTCAACCCAATTTGGTCGTTTGGCTTTGTCAAATTGCGTGCTTATGCCCGGCGGATAGCTATGCGCCCGTCTGAAGACGTAGCGGACTACGGCTAAGCCGGGCGGGAAGGCTGGTGGCGGCATAAGTGCGCAGGTTGGCCAAAGGACCCACTCGACGTTGCTACTTAATTCCCTAATGGCCGTTTTGGGTTTAACGCTTCGTGATTAGCTTGTTTTAACACCCTGCGTTGTTATGGTTGGTGCGCCCTTTTTTATTGTGAATGTAATTTTATTTTACCCCCTCCGTTAAAAAATCTTAATACAATGAAAATTTTTTAGCCTGTTTGTTGCGAGAATCTAAAAAAATCCATTCTTTTGTAAAAGACCTGAATTCTACAATCGAGTACATGAAAACCATGTGACCCTTTGTATACATTCGCTAACCGATAATAAAACCATAAAAACCCATTTAAAAAAAGTATTTTATGAAAAAACGAAAACTGATGATGCTCCTTTGCCTGATGGCAATAGGGGCGTGGCTGTGTCCGCTGCATGCCGACACCGGGCCACAGAAAAAGTTGACGCGAGACGCTTACGTCATCTGGGAACCCCAGCTGGGCGATGCCTCGCAGATTATCTCCAACAGTAACGCAACGGCCGACGCGTCGGATTATAAGAACCTTCTCGACAATGATGTAAACACCATCTTCCACTCGATTTGGGACACCGACATGGCTCTCGAAACCACGACGGTGGACTCGTGGATTGCCAAGTTGGCTACCCTTTCGGCCGGCATAAATTCCGACCCGGGCTACCACTTCCTGCAGGTGCAGCTTACAGAGCCGGTAACCGAGTTCCGCTTCGAGTACAAGGGCCGTAACTCCGATTGGCACGACAATCCCAACCACATCGAGATTTTCGCCACCAACGACCCCGGACTCTGGGCAAGCCCTACCAACTCCAACCAGGACCAGTGGGATAAGATTACCGAGCTTACCCCGGAGAACACCGACTTCCCCGAGGATGTTCTCGTAATCGACGAGGCTTGGCAGTCGCCGGTAATAACAATGCCCGAAGCATACCAGTACATCCGCTTCGTGGTAAAAGGTACGACGCACCAGAACAAGGTGGACACCCGCATGTTCGCCGTTCCTGAAATAACGGGCGTAACCTTCAACCTCAGTGAGTTCCAGATTTATGTGCCGCGCGAGTCCACCGACCCCGGAGACATACTCCAAAGCCTCGTGGACAGCGTGCAGAACGTATGGACGAGCTACCAGTTTGAGATAGGTACGGACCCGGGATATGTGGACAGCACCAAATATGCCAGCACATACCGCCTGTATGAGGAGGCTTTGGATGCTTTGTTCTTGAGCCTGACCGACGAAGAATACACCGATTACATCAACCGCCTGCGTGCGGCCGTTACCGACTTTATGACAACGGGTATCAACCAGGTTGAGACGGGCTATTACAACTTCGTGAATACCTATCCAGAATATATGAACAGGCAGAACACCACCATGTCGATGTACGTCAACCCGCAGAAGGAACTCGCCTGGACAAAGAGCGACTCGCTCAGCGCAATGCAGTTGTGGTACGTGGAGAAGCTCGACAGCGGACGCTATTCCATAAAGAACGTCGCTTCAGGCGAATATATCGGCACCATCGCGGGCACGTCGCAACGCGTGCCCATGACAGCTACGCACCAGACCGACCAGTGCTTCGAGTGGCTGCACATGTTCCCCGGGCAGTTCCATATATATAATGTAAAGAACGACCTCGACTACCACACCGAAGACCACAACAGCGGTGCCGGCACCGGCGGCCGCATTGTAACGTGGGACGGCACGGGCAACTCGTGCTCCGAGTGGTACATGCGCCGCGTGACCGACCAGGAACTTATCGACAAGCTCGTTGCCGAAGGCCCGCAGACGCTCCTGGCTTCAGTCATGAACCTTGCCTTGGACAGCGCAAACATGTCGCGCAACAAAGCCAACGAATACACCAAGCTCATCACCAGCGCCGACCAGATAAGCTCCAACGCACAAAGCGCCGGCGACGGCTCGGCATACGCCAACCTAATCGACAACAATACCGGTACGATATTCCACTCTATGTGGAGCGACGCTTTCAAGAGTCCTACCGAACTCGGCACGAGCTACGGCTGGCACAACCTGCAGTTCACGCTCAACGAGCCCATCTCGCAGATACGCTTCGAATTCACCGGGCGTAACGACGCTTCATGGTGCGACACGCCCAACCATATCACCATCTACGGCACAAACGACGACGCCCTCGGCGCAAGCACGGCGGCTGCCGACTCGGCTTCGTGGACGCAGATTCTGGACATGACCGACGATGAGTACAACTTCCCGGCAAGGGTGGCATTGGGCTATTACTCCTCACCGATAATAGACCTCGGCGGCGAGTACAAGTACCTGCGCTTCGTTGTTAAGAGCACGGTGAACACAGTTGAAGGCGGCGGCCGCTATGGAGCATTCACCTCACCGTCGGCCACCGGCGTTACGTTCAACTTGAGCGAATTCCAGATTTACGACCCCGTGCCCACAGAGAAGTCGCAGTACTACACCGTTCCGGGCATGAAAGAGGCTTGCGACGCCCTCGAAGAGGCTATGACTGCCGCACAGGAGAAACTTGCGGCCGGCACAGTCACCGAGGCCGACATCACAGCCCTGCAGACCGCTTACCGCCTTGTCGACTCTACCTACGTAGACCGCAACGCACAGTTCAACAAGCTGAAGGAACTCCTCGACACGGGCGAGAACCTTTACAGCACTTCAACCGGTGCGCGCGTTCCTCAGATACGCGACGCTTCGCAGATGAACACCAACAGCGACCAGGAAGCTACGAGCCAGCTGCCCAACCTTATCGATGGCAACACAAGCTCTGTATTCCACTCTGTATGGAACACTGCAATGGCTAAGGAAGACCTTACGGTTCAGGAATGGACTGATACTATCAACACTACTTACCCGAACTCTATCGGTACAGGTTACCACAACCTGAACGTAGCGCTTGCAGAGCCCGTATCGTCGTTCTTCTTCGAGTTCTACAGCCGTCCCGACGCTAACTGGCACGACAACCCCAGCGACATTATTATTTACGCAACCAATGATCCCGAGTTGTTTGCCGACCCGCGCGACTCCAACACCCCGCAGTGGACTCAAATAACCGAACTTACCGAAGGATTCCCCACCGGTATGACCACGGAGATACCTTACACCTCGCCCACTATCGAGCTCGGCGGTGATTACAAGTACATCCGCTTCGTTATCAAGAACACCTGCCTTGCAAACAACCCGAACGATGACGCTACGATTGCCGATACGCGCAACTTCGCTAATCCTGACATCACGGGTATCACGTGGAACTGCTCCGAGTTCCAGGTTTACACCGGCCTCGACCCCGAAAGCATACAGTACAACTACATCGAAGAGGTACGTGTTGCTGCCAACGAGTTGAGGGAAGTACTCGACAAGTATGCAAACTACACTGCAAGCGACATCAACTCCGAAGAGCCTGTTGAAGAGCTTACGGCAGCTGTCAAGAAGCTCCAGGAAGCATACGTAGACACGACCGACGTTGTCAAACTCTACAACGACTACAAGGAAATCCTCGCACGCGAAATCTTTGATGGCGATCTGCCCGGAAACGTTGACGACTACAGCGCTGTAGAAACCTTCGACGCATTGCTCGACGAGGCACGCTTCTCTATCGACAAGAAGAAGCCTACCAAAGAGCAGGTGAACAATGCAACCGAGAAGATTGAGAACGGCTACGAAGAGTTCATGAGCCACGTTATACTGCCGCAGCCATACGTATGGTACGTAATCCGAAGCGGTGTAAAGAGCGAAAGCTATCCGTATGCTATCGACCAGCCCATCTTCCTTGGCAGCACATCTACAGGCTCCAAGCTCAGTATCGGCGGCTATCCTGAAGGCGGTGAATGGTCGGATGTTTACGCTATCTGGCGTCTCGTACCGGTTGAAAGCAACGAACCCGTTGCAGAAGGCGAAGAAATCAAGCCTTGGGAGCAGACGTACGCTATCCAGAGCCTCGGAACGGGCCAGTACTGGGGTAAATACAATGGAAGGGGAACGGCCAACAGCCCGGTAATGGAAAGCGAACCTACTCCTTACCACATCTACTTCTATGGCAACGACTGCTTCGCATTGCAGCAGGAAGGCGTTGAAGATCCGTTCGACCGTATCAAGGCCGACGGCACCGACAAGGTTATCTGCAACTACCCGGCAAACGGCGGTGACCAGCAGTCGTGGAAGTTCGAAAGCCTTGCAGAAGAAGGAATCGAAGAAGTTATGATCAACTGGTTCCCGGCACAGTCGACGAGCATTATAACACTGCCGTTCGACCTCACGGGCGACAATATGATTAGCAACCTCAATCCTGAGGTAGCTACCTACGCAGTCAACAGCGTGATAGAGAACGAAGCTGCTGAAGGCGACGAACCGTCGTACACCCTTACGCTCACCGCTAAGGATGAGTTCGAGGCTGGCGAACCGTTCGTTATCGAAACTTTGGCAGAGCCCGACGCAAACGGCCAGCAGCCGCTCATGTTCATGCTTCCGCCCGCAGAGGCCAATGCAATTGTTGACACATCGGCAGTTGATTACAACGGCCTTGTAGGTACTCTCCAGGGATTGACAATCAAGGGCCAGGCAAGCCTGTACTTCCTGAATTCGGTGCTCAACGTTGCTACCGACGCCGGTTACTCAATTGCCGGTCGCGGCGGTTACATCGACGTAACGAAGGTTGAGGACCTCGGCGGTTCGATTGACAAGACCATCACAATCAACGGCATAATCAACGACATCAAGAACGTTGAAAT